>JACCEA011415488.1_pt1 | contig 148421 bp, 190 predicted proteins | sample 7449851 | NCBI WGS metagenome assembly JACCEA01 (sample SAMN15323453, study PRJNA562643) | freshwater metagenome | isolation source: river surface water | place: USA:Blue River Watershed | collected 2017-08-18
AATGGTCGGATCGATCGAGAGGATGGCATTTTTAACGAGAGCGCCACCCTGATTAACCTCGGCAACAACGGGACAACCCCACTTGCGAGCCATTTCCACAACTTTACGGGCCCAGGTGTCGGGGGAACCATGAATTGTAGCGTCTTCAAGAACCCAAGCATTTCTTTTATAGAGATCTTGTTCTGCAGTCGCTGCGCAGACAACAATACCGCACTCGTCACGGGGATTCTCAGCAACCGAAGGGTCCACGCCGATAACACGTAACGGAGTAGCTGGAGGGTAAACCATCTCTCTAGCCGATTCAACCATCTCTTCATTCCAAAGAGCTCCCTCAACGTCGTCTAGCATCTCACCGTAGAGTTCCTGACGAGCTAGGCTGGTTCCTTCATATACTCCAGTAATTGTGTCCAAGTATGCCTGAGACAAGTTACCAGCGTTATCTAGGGTCGAACCTCTGGTCACAACAACCTTGGCACCGCCAGGGCGGTCAGTGCGCGACTCTTCAATTAGTTTGTAAAGAAGAGGGACACGCTTCGGAGTGGTGGTACAAATCAGTTTTGGATTTCTACCAAGACGAGTACCAACTCGAAGGTTGTCAAACGCGGTCATACCTGCGGCATCTGGAGTTTGACGCCAAGCTGCAATCTCATCGCCCCATGCGTGGGTGAACTGAGGACCACGGAGTGAGTCAGGCTCATCCGCAGTGAAGAGTGTGGCGGTATTTCCGTTAGGCCAAGTTAGACGACGCTTCGAAGGCTCGTAGTGAGGCTTCTCGGAAGGCGGTGATATGTTGATAATCCCTGACTCACCTTCGACGATAACGTCACGTACGTCAGCTGCGGTACGAGCAACAAGTGCGAAACGTCGTTGCCCTTCGGTGGTATATTTTGCTTCTTCACGGACCCATTCCGATGCAAGGCGGGTTTTACCAAAACCACGACCTGCAAGTACAAGCCAAACGTTCCAATCATCACCTTGGGGAGCAAACTGCTCTGGTCGCCCCCAGACGGACCAGTCCCAGACTAGTGCTTCTGGATCCATACCAGCAAGAATCGCATTGCGTTCTTCTTCGGGCAGCGTTGCTAGCTGCTCCATGATGCTTTTACCCATAGAGCTATTCTAGCTCAGACATTGAACGTAGAGAAGAAACTGGTACCAAATATGTTGGCTTGCCGTTCTCTTCTCCATTAATTAGGTCTGGGCGAAGAACTTCATTTGGATAGCACCAACCGTGTGCAATAAAGTCTGGAGTTCTGTAGTCGTTGATTGCACTACGAATAATTTTCTTCTCTGGTCCACCAGTCAGAAGCACGTAGGGGGAGTTTAGTTTGTCAACATCTCCGCTGAATCTCAGGGTTGGCTCTCGTAAGCCGCCATCCGTGAAGCGGTAACGAACTTCCCAGATGCCGACATCTGGTTCGCCTTTACGGGTATTCACGCTAGGGGAAAAATCATCCATGCCAAGCATTCTGGCAAACGCAATCTCGGACATAACTGTCATTGTGTGCTGCCAGGTCTCCCACATATCTCCCTCGGAGTATCTGCGGTTTGCTTCGGGTGCGCCTAAGTACGGCTGCTGTCGAAGAAATCCAACGCTGCAGGCAAGTGCCTCTTCTGTGGGGGTAAGTCCGTAAGCCCATCTAGTCATTTTGAAAGACTATATCTTCTTCGATAAAAATGCAAGTAAAAATAAAACACCCTGGCACTCTTTCGAGCTTGTTCCAGGGTGTTTATAGTGAATAGGTGGGATGCTTTTTACCACCAGGGCCTAGCTATTACGGTTCCAGTAGATCCGCTTTTGAGCCCACATGACGTTTGTCCGCTAAGACGATCCGCTAAGATCCGCCACTGCCTTACCTGCCCCATATAGCTTTGCAGGTTATTCAGCCATACTCCAGATCTCCCGTCGGATTTCTGTTGAGAATATCCTAACACAAGGTTTAGCTATTTGTTGGCCATTTTTCATTTAAAGCTGAAAAAATTTCTCGAGTGTAGTCAAAAGCAATAATTGCCTCGTCGATAAACTTTTGATAATCCTCTGGAGCGATTAGAGTGTCCAGATTCTCTCGGTACGTTTCCTTGTAGCGGACGCGATCTCCGATGTCATCGAAGTCGTAGAAGGATAGGAAGTTTGGCGGAATCGAAAGGTTGCGTGCAACGAGCGTTCCTATTGCCTGACCTCCTGAGAGGTCTCCGAGGTAGCGGACGTAGTGGTGCGCAAGAATGCGTACCTCGTCCTTCTTCTGAATAAGCTTGTTGATGTGACGAACGTACTTTATTGTTTCGTTGAGAACAATCCTGGTTCCGATGTACTCAAGGTCGGCAATGATTCGCTCAAAGCGGTCAAGGCGGCGATCGAAAAATGGCAGCTTGCCTTCCCACTTTTCAATGGCTTCATATATTGGAGCAAGCTGAGCTAGATAGTCAAAGTATGCCTCTGATGGCAAATCACCCTTCATCAGAGCAACCATAAATGGACTGCGCTCAGCGGCAGCGTGAGCATCTTTAGATGCCTCGCGAACTGACTGAGAAAGCATAGGTAATCCTTACTGGTTTAGGGGGAATTAGATTCTACCACAAGTAAAAGACGCGGGCCCGATCGAGAATTCCCAATCCAAAGCCCGCGCCTCTTACAGAGAGTTACGACCGCGTGTCGCGGTGACACCAATCGTTCATGCCTCTAGGTGCAGTCTACTAGAACTTGTCTAGTGTTGTCAACTTATACCAGACCCAAACGAACTCGTCAACGAACTTCTCTAGCGCGTCGTCTGAAGCGTAAACCTCAGCGAGTGCACGTAGAACTGAGTTCGAAGCGAAGACTAGGTCTGCGCGGGTAGCAGTCCACTTGCGCTCTCCGTTGAAGTAGGCGTGCGAACCGTAGACGCCCTTCTGGTCAGCCTTTGGAGCCCAAGCAATGTTGATATCCAAAAGGTTACGGAAGTAGGAGTTGTCTAGAACACCAGGAGTCTCAGTGAGCACACCGTGCTTGATGTCTCCGTGAGTTACGCCTAGTACACGTAGACCACCAACAAGAACTGTCATCTCTGGAGGAGTCAGACCAAGTAGGGCTGCCTTCTCTAATAGTAGACGCTCTGCAACATCCTCCGTGCCTTCAGGGATCCAGTTAGTGAATCCATCGGCTAGAGGCTTCAGGTAGTTGAATGACTCGACGTCAGTCCACTCCTGAGTAGTGTCAGTGCGCCAGTTCTCGAATGGAACTTCGCCTGAAACGCCAGCCAAAGATGCTGCACGCTCGATAGCAACGTTTGATCCAAGAATGATCAAATCAGACTTGACCAACTTAACGCCAGTGTCAGTAGCAATCTTTTCTAGAGTTGCTACAACCTCGTTGATCTCGTCAGCGTTGTTTGACTCCCAGCTAATCTGTGGCTCAAGTAGGACGCGTGCGCCGTTAGCACCACCGCGCTTGTCCGAGTTACGGAAAGTCGAGATAGCAGACCACGCTGTGCGGATCAACTTAGGAGCAAGCTCTGGGTTGGAGTTAATTGCCTGAAGAATACCAGCCTTGAGCAGGTATAGCTCTGGTGCAGAGACTATCTGTACCGAAGTCTCTCCAATAACTGGATCCTGCCAAATTAGATCTTCAGTAGGAACCTCTGAGCCAACATAGCGAGAACGTGGGCCAAGGTCACGGTGGGTTAGCTTGAACCAAGCACGTGCGAATACATCTGAGAAGTAGTCAAAGTCTGCAAGGAACTTCTGGCAAATAGCGTCGTACTTTTCGTCACCGAAACGTAGAGCTAGGTCAGTAGTCAACATGCGAATCTCGACAACCTCGTTCTTCAAGTGAGCATGAGGCGCAAGGTGAATCTCCTCCGCAACTGGACGCCACTGCTTTGCGCCAGCTGGAGATTCTTCGATCTCCCACTTGTCGTACTCGTAGATCATCTTAAGGTAGTCGTTGTCCCACTGAGTTGGGTTCGGAGTCCAAGTGACTTCGAGGCCGCTGGAGATGGTGTCCTCCGAGTGGCCCTTACCCTGTGAGTTTGCCCAGCCGAGTCCAGCCTGGTGAATGTTTGCACCTTCTGGCTCCTTGCCAACCTGTGAAGCATCGCCAGCACCGTGAGTCTTACCGAAGGCGTGACCACCAGCAATCAGAGCAACAGTCTCCTCGTCGTTCATTGCCATACGGCCGAATGTCTCACGGATGTCTGCAGCAGCTAGCTTGAAGTCTGGGTTGCCATCTGGACCTTCAGGATTCACGTAGATGAGACCCATCTGAACTGCAGCAAGAGGACCTTCTAGAGTTTCTGCACCGCGTGATTCGTCGTAACGCTTGTTAGCTAGCCACTCAGTCTCTGAGCCCCAGTAGGTGTTGTCTGGTTCCCAAACATCTTCACGTCCGCCAGAGAATCCATAAGTCTTAAGACCCATGTCTTCTAATGCAACGTTACCTGCAAGAATCATTAAGTCAGCCCAGCTGAGCTTCTTGCCGTACTTCTGCTTGATTGGCCAAAGTAGGCGACGGGCCTTGTCTAGGTTTACGTTGTCTGGCCAAGAGTTAAGTGGAGCAAAACGCTGTAGACCCTGACCGCCACCTCCGCGACCGTCAGTTGCACGGTAAGTTCCCGCGCTGTGCCAAGCCATGCGAATAAAGAATGGACCGTAGTGGCCGTAGTCTGCTGGCCACATCGGGTGAGAAGTCTTCATGATCTCAGTGATATCGGCCTTAACCTGAGCCAAATCTAGAGATAGGAATTCCTTCTTGTAGTTGTAGTAATCGTTTAGAAACGGATCACTCTTCTCCGAGTTGTGGGTAAGAGCATCAGTTGTTAGCTGCTCTGGCCACCACTTAGTTGTGTTGGTAGTTCCCGTAACGTTAGACGCTCCGTGCGGAACTGGGCATTTTTCTTCTGCCAATTTAGTCCTCTCCTAGTTGTCGTTCTTTAGGTGTGCGCAAACTGCACGCGCAATAGTGTCAGCAAACATGAGCTGCTGCTCTTCAGTGGAGTTGAACCATCCACCAACCTTGGGAAATTCCAAAACCTTGGCATCTCCAGAAAGTATTTCGTTAACGCGAGCAGCAACAAGTAGCGCAAAACGCTCTTGTTGCAGTTCTACGCTGTATTGCTCTTCAAGTTTCTGCATTACTGGTTATCCTCGATCACTCGGTTGTCTTTGATAATCGGCTGGTAAACCTTAGACTTTGCAGTCTTTGGTTGAATGTACCCGTAGCGAGCCAAACGGAAGCGAATGGCACCATGAGTAATTCCAAGTCGTTTCGCCAAACGGTATAGCGTAACGCCTTCAACAGTTCGAGCATAGTTAAGCAGTGCAGTGTACTCCTCTGCTTCTGCTCGGTACTTAGATCCGTTCGCTCGAACCTGCTGTGCGTATGGTTGTAGCTCAAGCAAGCGGGCGAGAGTTTCTGGAGAAGGCTCGATGTATTCGCGTGGCTGCTTCTCTGCAATAACTGGTGGCTCAGGGATCTCTACCTCTAGCGGGCCGATTAGATCTGCTGGCAACTTAGCAGCAGAGTTAGAAATCTGGCGAACGCGCTCTCTAGTGAGGCCACTGGCGTTTGAAATCGCTTCATATGTCCAATTAGCATCAACCAGCTCTCGAATTAGTCGATCTCTGCGGAAATTATCCGTGATCATCTCGAACTGCGCGTTAATGCTGTCTGGTAGGCGCTGGTTTTTCTTGATGTACTTCTTGTCGTCGCTTGTGGTAGTCATTTTTCTCTCTTTATGCTTGGGCTATCGGATGAAGCGTTTTCTGCCGACATTGTCATTATCTTCGATAAGTACAACACGGTAGTCTTCAGATGTCAAGTTTTCGATATCGGATCCAATTCGAACGTCCGTAACGTGAACCATAGATTCAATCAGTGAAACCATGCGCTGAACTTCATCAGTTTCAGCATGCTCTGGACACCAGATCTCTACGGCGCAGTCGGTCATGTCAAATAGTCCGCTGGTAGGAAGGATTTCCCTAAAGTCGTCATAGTTAGTAACGCTGAGGGTTCTACTGCGTGGCATCAATTTATTCATTTGTCTTTCTCTTTATATGCCTTGAATATCAACGTCGTTGAAGTCATCTGGTGTTCCAAGAAGGATAATCAAGGATGCTATGGACGTAATCAGAAATACTACAAAAAGTAGAACTGTAACGCCAAAAATGATGCTAAAGATTACGTCTTGCGGGCTCACGGGTATCAGTAATCAGATCTGCGGGGCGAAAGCACCGCGAACGTTACTGAGGCGAGGCCGAGAGCTAGTGTCAGATACGGAGCGATAAACGCCGATATTACTGAAGCAATAGCAAAGGCAACGGCAATAACCGAAGTCCAGACTATGGAACGAAGGAAGAGATAAAGGCGCACGTCTAGTCCTCTCTGTTAACGCGGTAAATGGTTGAGTTTTTGTGCTCAGGGTATACAACGCCAAGAAGAGGTCCAGGGAGGTTCTTCTTGTGTTGGCGAATGCGTCGAACCGTACGGAGGTTGGTGACCAAACGACTTGCAACTGGTGCTGCAATAATCGCTACGATCACCAACCATCCGACGATCGGGATCAAGGTTTCAAAATTCATACCGCTAGCATAACACTAGTAGCGGATATATGCAACCTTGTTATTTTTTCCTGCGAATTTGTCGACTGATTCAAGAACGGTGTCCTCGCCACGGTTCTTAGCGTGGATCATAAACCCGCCACCAACGTAAATACCTACGTGGTATGCGCTCTTAGATCCTTTATAGGTGAATGCGACTATGTCACCTGGGATAGGGGCGTCTACTACTTTTCCGCCATTGGCCTGTGCCGATGCGCGGTGCTCAAGGTAGTAACCCTTGTACTGTTTGTAGAACCACATGACAAGACCTGAGCAATCCCATCCTGTCGGTCCAACACCAGAAAGAACGTACGGAGACTTTCCAACGTATGTGTGGAGCTTTGTAATAAGCGCGTCTACGTTTTCGTACTTCTCAAACTCAGCCTCGATCTCTTCGATTTTTTGGTCGATTCGTTCGTCAGCTTTTTCGAGCTTGTCTTCTAGTGTGTCAACCTGGAGTTCGAGCGAGTACTCGCGCAGAGTAACTGGTCTAGCTCCAAGTAAGGTTTCCAGCTTGTTGCTAGGAACCTGCATCTTTACTGCTGCGGCGGGAACTACTCCGCCTGGTGGCATTGCATATGCCGAGCTTTCCGTGCTCGGAGTTACTGCGCTTGCCGTTAGCATCAGGAGAACTGATGCTGTTATGTAGTGGAGAAAAACGTTTGGTCTTTTATTTCCACTGTTGGGTTCGGTTGTGTTGTTCTTCATTGGCGGCCTACCTTTCCTTATTGAGAGTAATTTCTCAGCCGTTATTGAGTAGTGACACTATAGCCTGCTCCCGACAGACGTGTCAAATTGACTTAGAGGTTCTTCTTTCTGTGAGGGGGCCTAGAGAATGACCCGTTTATACATTGCTCGGTACGTAACGCCTGCAGCCTCGGCGAGCTCTCGGATTGAGACATTTCGTGAGTGGAGATCTTTGCATAGCTCAGTGAGTCGCTGGTTTGCGACTGCTGGGGCTGATGTGGATGCCATTCGGGAACGGAATGTGCGTGCAAGGGGTGCCAGTTGCTTAATATCCTCAAGGGTCCTGTTGGGGATCCCTGGGGAATTACGTTTCTTCTGGTAGCCGCCTTCTTCTGAACGTTGTTTTGGTGTCGGAATAGGGGCGTCTATTACTTCTGTACCGCTCTTCTCTTGAGAGGATGCCTTCAAAACCCAGCTGCGGATCGTAGTTCGTGGACGCTTTGGCGAGAGTGCTTCACCTATACACTGCAAGGACCAGCCTGCTGTGTAAAGGGCGTTCACTCGCACAATAAGGGCGTCCGCGCTAAGCGAATTGAGAAACTCAACCTCTTGGGGAGGAAGCTTCTGCCCACGTGCTGCTGTTCGAGACATTTTTCTATTGTAGGGCATTTTTAGGGGCGTTTTTGATTTGGACGTAATTTTTTGAAAAAATTTTTGAAAATTTTTAGGGCGAAAAGAAAAAGGGGGGTAGGGGCGTTTTTTAAAAAGAGGGGGGTGTACAGAAGAGGAGGAGTTAGTACCTTAACGTCTACTGCTTTTGACGGGTGAGAGAGCAGCGGTATGTTTTCGAGCGCTCGCAATTTGTTTCCTAAAATCAAGGGGGTCTTGTCAAGACTTGTCTAGGGGTTATTGACAAAATCTTTCAAGCCTTGATTGAAAAAATAATTATTTTTTCTAGGTTGCTTAGGTGATAGAGCCTAGTGGGTGGGTCTAGGTCTAGGTCTATCTATCTATCTAAGTGTCTAGGTCTTACTAGGTGTCTAGGTCTATCTAGCCTCTGCTAGGGGCTTGTAGGGGCTAGAAACTTATCTAGGTGTCTAATACTAGGAAGGTAGGTAAAAGCCTTCCTAGGGGCGTTTACGAGCTGTTTAGGGCTATAAGTGTGTAGCAACTCTAGAAAGTGTGCCTGCCCTGCCTAGATTATTTGACACCCCCTGCCCCTAATTGCTCTAGCCCTTAGCACTCAAGGGGGTGGGGGGTGTAGGTCTAGGGGCTAGGGGCAGTATGAGTGAGGCTAGGTAATCCCTTGATACTGATTACGGCAAAGCCCTTGATTGGCTATCTACGGCAACGGCAAAGAAAAACCCCCAGCCAAAAGGCTAGGGGTCTTAGGTGGGTGGGTTAGCCCCAGATAACTGGAACCCCCAGAGCCTTAGCCTCTCGGGCTACACCAACCAACTGAACGAACCGCATAGCGTCAAGCCCGTTGCCTAGCCCTGTGTAGCAACGCTTCTCGAACTCAACGGCAGAGCACTCGCCAACGCAAGCGTCTGAAAAGTCGGTGTCGGCAAGGAAGCCCATAGCCTCAAGAACTCGACCTGCGTTTAGGTTCGAGTAGTTAGCCTCGAGAGTAGCGACCTCGGCATCTGCGTAGAAAGAAACTGACATTTGAAAAACCCCTTCGGTTGAACCCCAGCCCCTTGCTGGTTGACACCAGCCTACACCAATTACGGCAAAAGTCAAACTCCTCGGCGTGGCTCGCAGAGATACAGAAAAAATAACTATGCCCCAAACCAAACACGGCAAAAGAAAAAACCCCTGCCCGTAGGCAAGGGTTTCATCTTCCGTGAAAAGTTAGGCGTGCACTCCAACGAACTCAGTCGCTAGGCAGACACGCTGTCCATTCTCGTAGCCGTAGCCACGAACCCAAACAATGGTGTCCTCGAACAGGCTGGTCTTGTAGAACTCAACGAACTCTTGAAACTTGGCATAGCCGTAAGCCTCAAAGGTTGGCTCAATGGTCTTGCCAGTCTTGATGTTTACGCACTCGCAAACAACGGTGGCGATGTCGTTGGTGGTTAGTGTGGTGGTCATTTGTGTTCCCCTTTCGAGCCAGACCTTCTGGCTACATAAGTAGCCTACTACATTCACCGCAAAAGTCAATCTGCTAGGGCGTGTCACAGGTTGCGTCAGAAAAAATAACTATGCCCCGACACTCGCACCGCAAACGAAAAAACCCCAACCCTTTCGGGCTGGGGCTTTCGCCTTGTGGCTCTACTTGTAGAGGCTCACAATCTGGAAATACTTGGTGAATTCTGGGTCAAAGCAAGCCTCGTAAGCCTCTGGGAAATCAGTTGCCAACTTGTCGGTGTCTACGCCCTTGCGAACTCGTAGGTCAATGCGAGCGAACTCAATTCCGTTGTGGGTCAAGGTGTCGAACTCGCTGGTCTTGGTCTCCTTGTTCACGCCAAACACGCTCTCAATCTCGGTGGTGAGAGTTGCCTTCAACTTCTCAAGGCGAGCAATCTCGGCACGAACTTCGACCAACTGCTTTACCTGCTCAAGCACAACCTTGGTTGCCTTGGTTGCCTTGGTTGCCTTGGTGGTGGTCTGGCTCTTTACTGCTACTGACATTTTGTATCCCTTTCATTTTTGAACTCAACCTTTTGGCTGATGTAATCAGCATAGCCTATGCCAAAACAAAAAGCAAATCTTTTTTCTGGCGTGTCGCCTCTGCTAGAAAAAATAACTACGGCCCCAACTTTTCACGAAAAAGAAAACCCCGCCACATTGGGCGGGGCTTCCTCTGATTCCTGATTACTTGAGAATTACCTCAAGGCACTTGTAAGGGCTTTGGTCTTGCCACTCAACGGTGATTCCATTGTCCTCAAACGCCTTCAGCACAACCTTGCCAGCCTCGGTCAAACCTTCAGCCGTGGCTAGGTTGCTGTGGTTGAAATACATTGAACTGAAAGTTGCGTAGTTTCCCTCGATAGCGGTTCGGTTTCCCTGCCCACCAAAGTGCCACATAACTGGCACGTTTCCAGCAAGCCCCAAATCAACGCAACTACGGCAACAACCCATTACATTCCTTCGGGCAGTAATTCCTGCTCGGCGAATTGCTTTCAAGGCACGCTCCATACGAACCTCTAGAGTTTCTGACTGCTCCATTTTGTTCCCTTTCCCTTTAGCAACCATTTTTGGTTACACCAAAAGTCTACCCTCTTTTCACCAAAAAGCAAATCGAACTCTCCGTGTCTTATCGCTCGCAGAAAAAATAACTACGCTCCGCCACCGCAGACAAAAAAAGAACGCCTGCCTTTCGGCAGACGCTCTTTGATTAGGGAATAGGGTTAGTCACTCACTAGGGGCTTTGAGTTCAAAATCTCTAACGCTTGGTTGTAAAGTTCCAGTTCGGGGTCGTCAATCCAAACTCCCTCTACCGTGTCCCAGACTTGCTGGCTCTTGCTGAACATTGCTGTAAAAGTGTCATCATCTATGAACGGCACTTTCTCTTCTAGGTCTACGGCAACTACGAAATAAACTTGCTTGCTCACTTGAACAACCCCAACTCGTGTTCGAACCAATCATCAAACTCGCTCTGGCAATCTCCGCACAACGGATGAACCTGTCCAACCTCGGCTTCAATCTCGGCTTCACACTTGTAGCAAGTTGTCTGCTCTTTGAGAATTATCTGTGTCATCACACACCTACCTCTTCTCTGGCAAACCAATCCTCAAACGCTTCGATAGTTCCGCAGGTCGAACAAATCTCTGTCTTGTTGTCACGGCGTGAAATCGCCCCAGGGTATGCCCCAGGGGTCTTGTTGTTCGGAATGTATCCATCACACCTCGGGCAACGCTTCAACTCGCTCACGCTGACCACGCTCCGAAATCTAGGTCGCTTGCTTCACGGCGTGAATCTGCCCACGCCATCTCGCCATAGAAATACTTGACCTTGCCACTAGCGACATTCTTCATACGCCAGTAGTCCTCTGGAAACTCGGCAGTTCCTACTGCCAACTCAACTAGGTCGCTGTCGTAGACAACTTCCCATTCCTTTACTAATGAAACGCTTGGCTTTGCCATTCGCTTCCCCTTTCTCTTGATAGTCCAATCTTACTACATACATCAGGTATAAGCAACTTGACAACTCCCGTGAAAAGTTCCGCACACGCGGCAGAAAAAATAACTACACTTCGCAAGCCAGCCAACAACCAAACGGCAAAAGAAAACCCCCGCAAGCGGGGGACACTTGCGAGGGCTTTATGGGGGGGGTTATTCAGTTATGGGTGTTGTTAGGGAACAACTCTATTTGGCGTGTCTGCCACGCCCCTTTGCGTGACGACCCTTTGGCTTCTTCAGCCCCAAGATTACTAGCAACTTTCGCATTACTTCGCCTCTCCAATTAGTCGTGATACGAACTTGTCAAACTGCGGTGCGAATGTGAACATCACCGCAACGAGAGTGCCAATCATCAAGCCATTGTTGAATGTGTCACTAATGGTCTGCTGTGGCTCTCCGCCTAGCAAGATAAGAACTAGGTAAAGAAATACCCAAGCACCTGCTACGAATGGAATTGAGACAATTCCTGCTACTGCTCTGCGAATGTAGAACTTCATTTTGTTTTCCCTAACTGTCTGGAACTTTTCCTGACATCAACAACTATACCTATCACCAAATCAAAAGTCAACCACCAACTCCGTGTCTGGGGAAGTGTGAGAAAAAATAACTACGCTTCAGAAAACGGCAAAAGAAAACCCCCACTAGGAAATGTCAGAAACCTAGTGGGGGTGTGGGGGTTGGGGTGTTAGGGGAACTAACTCTTTGAAAACTTTGCTCTAAACTCGTGCCACTCATCTGCGAACTCGCTTCTGAATGTTCTACGGCGACTCTTAGGGTAGCGACTCTGCTCTGCCAAGAAAAGTATGTGTTCGGCTTCTATGGCACTAACGCAACCAATCAAGAACACGCCAATCAGAATCAGTAGGTCTACTGTTGTTTCCACTCCAGCAACAAGAAACATCACAAACATAAATCCTGTGCCTAGCGAAACTCCACGCAACATAGTTGCTATGTGTTCGGCGTGGTTCATTCTGTTCAAGTAGACCGCACGCTTGTAGCGACCTTGCTCTTGTCTTTGCTTGTATGACATAGCCATTAGATACCAAAAACCTCTCTCAACTTTTGGTCTAGGCGACCCAAGTTTAGTTCTGCTCGCTCTGATGAACCAGCAAGATACATACCTACCAGTTGCTTGACTACTTCGTTGGTGTGGCACTCTGTCCAGATAGCCGCTTTGGTGCTATCACCATAGACATCTGCCCCGCCTGCTAAACGCATAGCACGCTCGAAAGCAAACTCCGCATTGAAATCTTTTCTAACTTTTACTGCTGACATTTTGTGTGTCCCCTTTCACTCACAACACTAACACCACCCTCTGACATTTTTCAACTTTTCACGAACGGCGTGTCGAAGCTCCAGAAAAAATAACTACACTTCCCAGATAAAGACAAAAAGAAAGTGCCTGCCATTCGGCAAGCACTTACTTGAATGAAACTTCCTATAAAACTGAAACTCCACCTGACTTTTCTAAGAACACGGCAACTCGTTTAATCTCCGTAAGGTCTAGGTAATCAGCAAGGTCGAATGTATTACGCGTAACTCCTAGTCCCTTACAGTTAACGCAGAAACTTATGTATTGAGGTTTACCGAAACTATCTAGTTCAGTAGTGCCTACACCCTCGCAGTGTTCGCAAGTGACAATCGGCGACTTGACTACCTCGTCACGTGAGGCTTTTTTATACTCGGCTACTTGCTTGAGAGTAACTTTGTTTAGTAGTTCAGCAATAGTCTTAGTGTCCTCTGCTGACCATGAGGCTCTATATGCGCTGAAAAATTGCTCAAGTTCTTTCGACTTTAGTGTAGTTTTGGCAAACTCTTTGAGAGCACTGAACCCAGCGATGCCTAGCCCTATCTCCTTTTCACCATACTTAAGTCCCTTTGTCTTTGCCCTTAGACTTACGCCCATTTTGTTCCCCTTGTCCCTTTCCTATCAACTTTTGTTGATACCTAAATCCTATCAGTCCTCGATAAATAAGCAAACATACGCGTAAAACCTCCAGAAAAAATAACTATCCACTCCCGAGCGCGGGCAAAAAAAGAACCCCCCGCATTTCTGCGAGGGGCAACTTTTTACGGACTACTCTGTGAACGCTTTTCGTGTCTGCTCGACAATGTCAAGTAGCCCAGCCACATCTTCCTGTGTCAAACCAATGGTGTAACCCTCTGGGTCTGTGCCACCTGTTAGAACCACAGTTCCGAAGATTGGGCGACTGCCACCAATCTCGGAGTAGAACGCTGACCCAATGAGGTTTGGCTCTAGGTCTGGGCGGAAAACAAATTCCTCGTTCACCCACATAACCACATCTTGTGCTAGAACCACTGCTTCAATGTAGCCATCAACTGCCTTCTGGAGTTGAGCCAGTTCGTCACTAGCAATGTCAATGACACTTGCTTCTAGACCTGGTGTGATTACTACTGCTGACTTTGACATCTCTGTCCCCTTTTCTGTCAGAACTTCTGACTAAGAAAATCCTATCAACTTCTACCGCATTACGCAAATCCTTCATAAAAAGTTTCGGATCTAAGAAAAAATAACTACTACTTTTCACGCAAGCAAAAAAATACTCCGCCATTTCTGACGGAGCATTTTCGTGTTCTGTTATTAGTGGCAACCGCAAACACAGGGGGCAAGTTCTCTGCGTGCTTCACGCAACTGCTTACGCTCTTCCGCAAGTTCTTTTATTTGCGTGTTCAACTTCTTGACTTCCCTAGCCCACTGCGACAACTCATCTAGGTTTATCCCATTGTTGTCTTCAACCCCAAGGTTATTCACAAAGGTCATAGCCAACTCTCGGCGTTGCTCTACAACTTCGCTCATAATCTCCTGAACATCGGCAAGTCTTGCCTTTATCTCGTTGGTGTCCATACCAACTCCTTTCGTAGTGCTACTACTTTATCGCAATAAGGCACATAAGTCAAGTTGCTCTATCGTGTTCGCATTGCTTCCAGAAAAAATAACTACAATCTTTTTTCGAGCAAAAAGAAACCCCACGCTATCCAGCGTGGGGCAACTTTTAGTTTGAACTAGGCGACCAACTCCAGCAGTGCCTTTGCCAGTTCTGGGTTCTGTGCCAACTTGCGTAGCAACTCGACAACCTCTGGTGTCTGAGTTTCGGTGCTCTTTTTGCGAGCAAGGAAATCAAAATACTCTTGGATAGCAATTCGAATTTGCTTCTTAGGGTAAAAGTGGTTCTTACCAATGTTCACATAAGACCCGAACTCGCCTTGCTTGGTGCGAAGGTAAGCGTATACTGGCGTGCCAGTGAACTTATCTCCAGTGTAGCCACAAACAACTGCCGCATTCATAGCCCTTAGTTCAGTAGCGATAGTTGAATACTCTACATCGCCCACCAATACTGTTACATCATTCACCGAAATCTCTCGCAATTTGAGTGACTTCACTGAAACTGACTGACCCTTTACTTTGCTTCCCATAACCAAACCCCTTTCGTGTCTTTGTGTATCTGGTTATACATAAATACTAGCAGTAGAGATACGAAAAGCAAGCAACTCTGTGTTCGTGTCGTGTTTCGTGTAATGTGCTAGAAAAAATAACTACATCAAATTTCACGGCAAAAGAAAAGCGGCAGTAGACGGGGGAATCTACTGCCGCAACTAGGTAAGGGGGGACCTAGTGTTTCCAACTGCTAGTGAGCAACATTGCTGCTATCCAGTTGAAATCTATCTTACTCCTCGAAATCCTCCTCGGCGTCAATACACCAAGCGTCAAGGTGGTGGTTGATAATAATCTCTCGTGCTGGCGCTGTGGACTTACCTCGATAGGTAACTCCCTCTGGTAAGCCAATCTCTTTCTCCAAGTCATCTTCCCAGTAAGCGTCAATCGCATCTATACAAGGTTGAATCATTGAAGACGGCACTGGTGGATAGTGATTACCTCTCAAGTGCCAATCCAGTTGCTGTTCCAGTGTCAACTCTGTTTCCGCAATTCCCATTGCTGTGATGTGTCCCATTAGTCTTCCTCTCCAGTTCCATAATACTCATTGACTAAATCTTCCTGAATGTTCTCGGCAACGATAAATTCTTCGAATGACCACTCCCTAGAACCGAATACAACTCGCTGATTAGGGAAGTCAATCACTGCGTGAAAATAACTTTCCTCAAACAGGTTGTCTGTGTCATTACCTACGGCAATACCAAACCCTAAAGTGCTGTCCCACTCTGTGCCAATAATCTGGCTGATAAAGATACGAGCGCCATAACTCGTGTCACTCCAGCGTGGCAGTGCGCCCGCAAGCGCTCGCTGTGTGTCCTCAAACTTACTTTCTCCGCCACTGTGGCTATAAAGATGAATAGCGTTTCCGCTGTTGTCCTCTTTGATAATCCATTCTGTCCTTGAACCCATTTTGTAACCCCTTTCTGGTTATGACCTAATTCTATCAACCCGCCATAAAAAGTCAAACTCCCACGCAGCGGCGTTTCGTGTGAAGCGTCAGAAAAAATAACTACACCTTGAACACGCACGGCAAAAAGAAACCCCCGCTTTTGGCGGGGGCTAACTTTTTATGGTGCTTAGTAAGTTGGGCTGTATTTGATGTTGAGCATACGGGTCAAGCGTTTCTTGGTTGGTGATGGTGAATAGTAACCTAGAAACTTCTCCACCGCATTTGCTGGTAGCGACCGCAAGATTCTCCCTACTAGCGTGCTAGTAGTCTGACTAATCTGCCAATCTGCCAGAGAAACAATCTCGTGAGTGTGAATGTTGTATTCAAGAATCGTGGTGCGCCAGTGAACAATCGTATAGATTCCTGCGTCGCTCATCTCCGCAACAATCGTGCCATTGTAATTTACGAATGGCTGAAACTTCTTGATGTATCCATTGATTTCATAGTTAGCAATTCTTGCCATTTGAGTTCCCCTTTCGAACTTGATACAAGTCTACCAAAACCCTACGACATTTTTATGATTCGTGAAAAGTTTCGTGAGCTCATCAGAAAAAATAACTATGACTTTGGATTACGGCAAAAAAAAGAAACCCCCTCTTTCGAGGGGGCTTCGTGTGGCTCGTGCTTAGTCCAACTTGCTAAGTTCGTTTGCCAAGATTTCCAGCAACGCCTTGGCTTCTGCCTTGGTGAAGTGGTGTGAGATTAGGTCGTGGTGTGTGGTGAAGGTCTGACCTGACAACGCACCACCAACACTCACATAGGTGTTCTGTCGAATGCTTACCCATACGGCGTTATCGTCTGCGTCTGCTGACACATTCATCTCAACCGAGTTCGACACATACGCTTCGCTGGTGTTGTCATTCTTGACCGAAACCTTTGCTGTGCTGTGGTCGCCCATTTCAGTAGCAAGTCCAATCTTTACCTGCTCGATAACCTCTGTCGTGTTCATAACACTCCCCTTGTTTTGTATAAGCCCTGTTGCTTATGGAATAAGCCTATACCCTACCCCCGACATTTCGCAAATCTTTTTTGGTGTGTCGTGTCGTGCCAGAAAAAATAACTACACTCGAAAAAAATACGGCATAAAAAATCCACCCAATCTGGCTCGCTGTCCAAGATTATTGGGTGGAAAGTTTTACGGCGTGACTACAAGTAGCAATCTCCGCATTTAGGTATTCTGCCACCCAAACTCTCAATCCAGTTCTGGGTCGCTTGGTCTACTGTGTAATCATCTCCGCACTTGTAGCAAGTGTGGGTGTAGCGTGGCTCGTCTGGTTGTAGTCGTCTGCTACCACCTCGCATAGCCAAGTCCATAACTTCCTCGTATGAGAGTTCTGGGTTTTCAGCGTGTAATCTCATTTTCGTTCCCCTACTTCTCTGGGTCGTAATCTGCCCAGTAGTCGTCTTTGTCCTCTGACAGACTGCTCTCTGAATAAGTTGTTCCGCAGAACTCGCACTCAATCGTGTAGTGTCCCCAGTCGTCAGTCGCAGTTTCACCTGCTTCGTTGTGCTTCTCGCAGTCCTCGTTCTCGCAGTCAAAAGCGTCATAAGACACCTCAACTGAATAGATACCAGAACCTCGCATTGAACCCTCTGGATAGTAGCCTGACATTTTTTTCCTTTCTGTCTTTCGACAATCTGATTATTACATAGGGGTCAGACATTTAGCAACTTTCTATGAGCGTGTCAAAGTTTTAGCAACCTGTCAGAAAAAATAACTACGCCATAAATCCAAGCAAAGAAAAACCCCTAGCGAGTTGCTAGGGGTCAAATCTTTTTGGTCTATCGCAGGTCTGCGTATTGGCTCTGCCAAGCCAACTTGCGAACTTGCTCTTGCTCTTGATAAAGGCTCTCTGGAGTGTCTGGAATGTGTGCCATACGCATACCAGCCTGAATTACTAGTTCATAGGCTTCCACACCCAGTCCGTCAGCAATCGCTTCGATAATCGCACTAGACGGACACTTATGTCCACGCTCTACCTCTGACAGATACCCCAGAGCGAGGTATCCGTTAGCACTTAGGGTGCGTAGGGTCTGACCTTTAGCAAGCCGTTGCTCTCGCACTACCTCGCCGAAAGCGGTCTGAAAATCTGTCCTCACTTCTACTCCTCGCCGTCGTGGTCGTGGTCGCAGTTGGCGTGAGGGTCAGACCAGTTCTTGCCTTCTTCTTGCCAGCCGTTCTGCTCGATAATCCGTTCAACAACCTCGCCACATTCCATAGCGGTTAGTTGAAGATTCATAATCAGGTCAGACACGCCGTTCATAAGTTCGGTGCTGTCCTTACCCTCATACTCAAGGCGTGCCTTGAACTGCTCGGCGAGTTCGGTGGTAGCACGCAACGCCCGATACATAGTTGGGTCTGCGTATCCGTCTTTGACATAACTCTCAATCAGCACGCCGACAATCGTCATAGTCAGTCCCGTGATTTCCTCGAGTTCTAGTGGTTGGTTCATCGTGTTCCCCTTTCGTGTTGGTATCAGATTAGCACTAACTTCCAACAATTTCCACTTTTTTCCTAGTCGTGTGGAAAGTGTCAGAAAAAATAACTATTGGTGAAGCCAGAGAAAAAGGGCAAGGCTTTCGCCCTGCCCTCTCTCGCTACTTCGCTTTGCGTGTCACAGAGCGAATGGTGTGCTGAGGCTTTGCTTTGAGTGAAGCCTGGTATGCCTCTGGGTAGTGTTCCTTGAGGAATTGCTCGTCAAGGCGAAGTGGTGCGCTCTCGATTACTCGTGCGACCTCGATGTTGTTGTGGACAAGCGTTAGGTCTGCCTTGCCAACAACCTCTAGAACTTCGTCACGAAGTTCCTCTACACGCTTCTTGGAAGCGTTATAGACGGCACGAACCTCAGAGAGTTCGCTGATGAGTTCCACGACCTTTCGTGAAACCTTGACAACCTCTGGAGTTGTCTGGGCAACCTCTTGGGTTGCTGGAGAAATGACCTTAGCCACTTCGTCCCCCTTACTGGGCTACTTCTTGTTCACCCTGATTGGATACTCCAATCCTACACCTATCTATAGAAAAGTCAAATCAAATCTTTGGGCATTTCCTGCTAGAAAAAATAACTATTGGGTCTGGCAGTCGAGCCTAGGGAGTGCCAACTTTTTATGAGCTGATAAAAGTTCCCCTCTTTTATGATCACTAGAACTCCCAGAGCGATACCTCGGGAATAGCGAAACCCCTACCAAGACTGGGGGAAGCACTTGATAGGGGTTTCTTATTGACTACCCGTTGGGAACTAGTATCGGGTGAAAGGGGGGAACTCCCGACTTTCGCTCAACCTCTGGGTAGGCAATCCGTTGGGCTTAGGTGAGAGTTCCCACCTTTGCTAACGCTTCGCTCGCCGACTTGCCGACTAGCGTGGCAATCTGGGCGGTGTCTAGGTTGTCCAAGTGGATTCCCCACGCCGAACTCGCCAGAATGTCTTTCGCACCATACGAGTAGCAATCTTTCGGTGTAATCCAAAGAACTGCCACGCCGTTCTGCTTACACTCTCGGAGAATCTGCTTCGCCCAATCCGTCTGCTTTGGCGTGTAGTTTCCGTCTGAAACAATTACCAACATACGCACGCCGTCACCGAAAGTCAGACCTAGTTCGCCGTCCAACGCTTCAAACGCCTCGCCAAACTTTTCCGTTCCGTCTGGTGCGGTGTAAATCGTGACCTCGTTCAAACGCTGTCCACGCTTGAGAGTTGGAAAGATACCCGAGCCGTAGTAAATCATAGCCGTTTCCGCTTGAATCCTGCGACCTGCCTCGGACATAATCCACGCTGTCGTTCCCATAGCGTTCATAGCCGAACCCATAGAACCAGAAATGTCCACCATTACTCCAAGACGAAGTGTTGGGTCGTCTGTGTGCTTGCGTGTCTTGGCTTTCCAAGTTGGCAACTCGCCACGCTTGCCCATAGATTCGACTGCTCGATTTTGAATCAAGTTTCGAGCAATCAGTTTTCCCTGTGGGACTTGGCTCTTGCGAATGTGAACTGACCTCTCACGATACTTCGCCTTTTCTAGCGACTTCGCAATCTGGACGGCACTTGCTCGCTCTGCCCCTGTGGGCTGTCTGCGAGTGTCCACTCTTGAACTCGAACCATTACCAGATTCCTGATTGTGGGTCTTGTGAAAAACCTCTTTGGCTTGTTGCTTTCGCTGATTCGCTTTGTTGGCTTCGCTCTGGCGTGCCTTTGATTCCTCTTGGAACTTGTCGTGCTTCTCTTGGTCTGCGAGAGAATCGCTGGCGTTCATCTCTGCTTCTGTGGCAGACTGCGAAAGTTTGCGAGCCAACTGCTTCATAGTTTCAGACATCTCGCCCTCGCCAGATTCGCTGTCGCCCTCGCCCTCGCCCTCGCCCTCTGATTCCTCAAATGGATTGCCGAAAGAACCCTCTTGTGGCTCGCCCTCTGGGTCTGCCTGTCGTAGCAACTCGACCCACTTCTTTGAAAGTTCAATCGCACGCTCGACCTGTGGAACTCCGAGTGATTGAAACTCAATCCAAACTTTGCGTAGTTCGTCAAACAAATCCTGACCAAGAATCGAAACGACCTCTCTGTAAATGTCAGAAATGTCTGCGACCTCTAGCACGCCAGAATCCACTCGGGAAATTGCTAGACCTGCTAAGTGTGCTGTATTCCAAATGTCACCTGCGAGTGTGCCAAGTGATTGCTCATTGACCTGCTCGAGTGCCATTTCCAAAGCCGAAGTGCGTAGGAACAAACGATTCTCTGGTCGCTCTTTCACGCCCTTTGATTCGATACGAGATTCCTCAAGCAACATAAACGCCTGTGCCTCGATTGCTTCGAGTTGCGTGCTTAGGTAGTTGGTATCCCAATTCGTGTGGCGTGCGTGTAGTGCTTCGTGGAAAAGGATTCCAGTCGCCATTGGAAACTCATACTGAACTGCCTTGTCACGAATGTCGCCAACGAAATCTGCTGGCGTGAACTCGCCAAACGCCTTTGGCAGATTGACCTCAATCTCGGCAATCTCGGCGTAATAAGCGGCAACTGCTCGACCCTCGGCAGAATCCTCGCCACCATAAACGGCAAGGTCGCTTCGCCAAGACCAGTCATTGACCAGTCGTCCAATCTGTGAACATACTCTCAACCACTCTGGGTTGGTTGTCGCTGTGCGACTTGTAAGTCTTGACTTACCCTTTACTTTGTAGTGTGCCATTTGCTTCCCTTTCATCTGGCTTGTGTATTTAGTTTACCCTATCGGGGGAAAGTGTCAAGTCTATTTTCAAAACTTTTTTGACACTTCCCCCTCGGGTTTAGTGGGACACAACTACCACTAAATCTTGGCTGGCAAAATCGCTTCGCCAAATACTCGGGTGAAAACATCACTAGCGATTGGTCTGTCAATCTCTGGTGCGGAAGCGAGCAAGTTCTGGACTGCCCACTTAGTTCCGAACAACTTGCTCAAATCTCTAAAGGCAAGTAGTTCACGCATTTGTGGCGACCACGAAGTTTCGCCATTTTCCATTTTCTTTGCGAGATTCTGCGAAGCAACAACCGCACTCTGGGGGACACCAAGTTTCTTGGCGAGCGACCAGTCAGTAGTCATTTCAACCTGAATCGCAAAGCGAGATAGTAGAGCCTCGCTTAGTCGGACACCTGCGACATTTGGGTTAGTCGCTGATACGACATAAAAGCCCTCTTGTGCTTTGACAGTTCCACGCTCGGGATTAGCAGTCACGACCAACTCTCGTCTGCCGTCCATTAGACCATAGACCACCGAAAGAACCTTTGGGTCAATCAGACCAATCTCGTCAATCAGTAGGACTTTGCCCTCGGAAGCCGCTTTTGTCAAAACGCCGTCCACCCACTCGAAACCGCCACTTGGGGTCTGGACATAGCCACCCACCAAGTCGGCAACCTCTGTGTCACCCGAACCAAGAATTGTGTAAAGTTCGTCTGGAAAAGCGGCTTCGACCATAGCAGTCTTACCAGTCCCAGGAACTCCATACAACATCACATAAGCCCCTGCTTCTCGGGCTTTGCGTAGAACCTCGACATCTACATTGTCGCCCCACTTGCGACCATAGTAAAGGTCGCCATTTGGACGAGCGTAAGATTCCTCACCCTCTAGGCTCTCAACTGATTCCATAACTTCCTCTAACTTGATTGGCTCGGCAACTGCCTCTGCTGAATCTAGTTTAGTTGGAGTTGAACCCTTAGTGCCAGACTTGGCTCGAATTGTTGCTCGACCTGCTGGGGTTAGGTGTTCGTCAAGAATCGAAGTTGAGATTCCGAAACTTGAACCTGATACCGCACCTGCGACTTGCTCGACCAACTTGTCGAAGTCAATACCTGCGAGGGTAGGTGCTGGGTGTTCTGCGATTACTTTGTTCTGATACATTTGGCTTCCGCCCTTTCGTGTTGTGTCTTGTATCTACTTTGAATTATGCCAGTTTCGTGGGGAACTTGTCAAGTGTTTCACGAACTTTGTTGATTCGGCGAATAACTGCCTGTGGAGTTTTGCGATTGAGGTGTAGGTCTGCGTAGTCTTGGTCAGTCAATTCGACTGCGATTGGCTTACCCTCACGAACAACCCAACCCTGCTTTGCGATAGTCGAGCGATTGCCCTCTGAATCAGGCGTGCTGTAAGTGGTCGAGATAGTCTGGTTGCGAAGCATAATCGCAATCGCACGCTTCTTGGATTCAAACCTCTCTCGCTCTGTGAGTTCGTCCCACTCGTCATTGGTGTAATTCTGGTAATTGACATAGTGGTCGTCACGAGCCTCGTCTGCTGGCTTTGGGCGAAGTCGCTCTGAATACGAGAAATCCCATTGTGCCTTTGGTGAGTAAGACGAAACCAAGCGTTCCATTACTACTGCCCCATAGGTCTTGCCTGTGTCGTCCTGATACTCTGGGAACAAAAGAATCTGCTTCGTTCCCTCATACTGCCAACCTAGCAACTGGCGAAGTTCGTCCTTGTCCATACTGCTGTCGCCAACCAACTCTAGGTAGAGTGCCTTGCCGACAATCTTTGGTGCTACTGCTGTGGTAGTCATTTGACTATCCCCTTTCGTGTTGTGTCGCTGGCTTTTGCCAACAAGTAGAGTAAAGCAGACTTTTTACGGAATGTCAAATCTATTTCATAAAAAGTTTGATAACAGATTGATAACGCAACTTTTCGGCAGTCTGCCAGAAAAAATAACTACAGAACCCAGAAATGAAAAAAGAGCCAGTTTATCCTTCACTTGGCTCAGGTGAGGTAGTAAATTTTTACAGCATACTCAGGCTGTTGCTAGGGTTAGCAAATCTGAAAGCCACCGCACTCTACTAAGAACTCGGCGAACTCTTTGACATCATCTGCCTCTAGGTAGTAGTTGGTAGCCCACGCCTCTGTCTTGCCAACACCATTACACGCATTACACGAACCTGTGGTGCGACCAACAATAATCGCAATGTCTGGCTCAAGTTCTTTGGTGTCCCAGCCCGCAGACTTTCCAATCTCGTCTGTGCGAATACCAGTTCCCTCACAGATACGGCACTCATCGAATGGCAACTCGGAGAGTTGCTTGTTTCGCTCGGCGACATACTCGGCAACTTTTCCAGAGGTGTAATCTTCCATCAAAAGTTTGGCCAACTTCTTGCTGTCCCTAGCCCCAAGACCATCGCCATCGTTCGAGTGTGCGTGTTCCACCAACTCGGCAATCTCTGGGTGAACATTCTCGACATACTCCCATAGTGGATGCCAGCCCCATACATTCCTACGGAAGTATTCGCCAGCCTCTGACTTTGGGTTCTTCCCATACACATCCATACCCATTTGGGTAACCCCTTTCTTTAGGTAGTTCAAGTAAAGCAGAAAGGGGAAGTAATGTCAAGTTTTGATGGGCGTGTCTTGGTATCAGAAAAAATAACTACAGATTAGAAAAAGTCGTACTCATCGTCATCAGCTTGGAAATGACTTTTAACGACTGGAGGAAAGAATGCATCTACGTAGTCAAGTATTGGGCCTGCGCAGTCTTCACAGACAATCCAATCTTGATCGTTCTCATCAACGACAAGTACGAATGGTTCGAAGTCGCATGTGCTGTTCGAGTAGCACAGCTTCTGTTTGCACTCAGTGCAGTCCGTCACTATCAACTGCTCGGGCAGCACTAACCCAGAGTTCAGCGCGAGGTCTAGGTCTCGCTCGGTTTCAAAATAGTGGACTTCTAAAGAACGCATGAGTATAGCATACAGCGAGCGCACGCCGTTGATTTGGCACGCGCTCGCCGTAACGCTAGAGCAGGCCTACCAACTAGAACTGTAGTAGAAATCGAACCCGTTCATACCAGCAGGCAGGCCAAGTATCTCGGCAAGCCGTTTTGCTGTCCAGTCGGTTGACTCAAAGTAATACTCGTCGTAGTCGGTTCCACCGAAGAAGAACCCACTCGCCGTTGGAAGTAGTTCGCTCGCCACCTCGCCCGTTCCAGCCTCAACGACTTTGCGGCAAGTCTGTTCAAGTTCCATCAACTTTTCACGAGAGACAAAGTATTCCTTGCAGTCATCCTCGCCGTCTTGAACGTGCTTAACGAACCAGTCGTGAATGTGGTTGGCCTTGCGCCAGTAAGCAACGTTAACACTAACCGTGGCGTAACGTTCGTCATGCATGTCTTGCAGGCCGATTGCTTCGGTGATTGTTTTGAAGAGTTCCTTCTCTTCGTCCTTGCTGTGGTTGTAGCCGCTCACAAACTTGCGAGCGTGAAGGTACATATCTAGTCCCATGATTACTCCCCAATCTCTACTAGTTCAGAGAGCAGGTCATCTGCCTGCTCATCGTCGATGTACTCGAACTCCTTTGCGTTATCTACCGCACAGGTAAGTCCATCATTAAAACCCCATTGGTAAGCCTTCTTGACCATTGGGTCTGTCATGTCCAAACCATACATTTGGAACCCCTTTCTGTTGTAGTTAAAAGGTAGCAGCAATCGCGCCATTTGTCAAGCGATTTTGTAGGCGTGTCGAACCTAGGATGAGGTTGATGGAATTCAGTGGTGCAGCTGTGAAATCATCTTTCGTTAAAAGTCCGCCAATGCGATTCTCCAGGCAACCAATACACAGCATGATGTCTGAGTATGTGTCTTCAGTGGCCATGGCCCAGACCTCGTCAGTAACCATGTAGTACTCGCTAGCGCAGTTGGTGCACACTGTGCAATCCCAGCACTTGAACATTTCATAATCGGGGCATTCACATTTAATCATGCAGCAACTATAACACTGCAGCGCTATTTAATCAAGTAACCCATGCCTGAGTCTTCGAGGTTATCTGCTAACTCATCACCATCGATGAAGTATTCGTGCTTGCCAACATTCTCTGGGTAGTACTTCTTCAGATTAAATCTTTTGGCCCAGGCATGAACGCGTTCAATCGTGACGTCGAGAATCTTCGCAACCTCCCGCGGCCGCAGCAACCTTTTATCACTGTTTAAAAGTTTGAGCTCGGCTTCAGCTCCGTTACGTAAAAGCTTGCGCGCTTCGTCGATGTCAACCAGGTACCTGTAGTGAGACACCGTCCGCTTCTTCACCTTGGCACTCCCTGGCGTCAACGTGTACGTGTGCTTCTGGAGGCGACCCGTTCGAACCCAGTACTGGACCAGGCCATATGAGACGAAGAGCTCGTTACATGCTTGTCGTACGGTTACCAGGCGCATGCCGTTAGTCTACCTAAGGCAGGCCGTCGATGCAAATCGGCGCTCGCCGCAGTGTAGCTGCAGCGGTTTGATGATCCGTTAAAAGTTTAAGATCCGTTACTTGTCACGAGACTCAGGCCAGCCCGTGTCTTCAATGTCGTCGGTCAACCGTGCATTCGCGTAGGCCTCGATGGCGTCCGCCATGTATTGAGACAGGCCTTCAGCATACTGACCGTAGATTCCCTCGAAGCGGTCATCAGTGCGGCACTTGTGTGCTAGCCGCAAGTATGTGCTGCGGTCTTTCTTCAGGTACTCCGTGGCCCAGTCGTGGTGGTTCGACATCACGTCCAGGACCTCTTCAGAATCTGCAGGCACGCCGTCCTTCATGAACGCAGCCATCTTGTTATTGACGTCGATCGCAACAATTAACCGACGTTCGAATTGTTCGGAGGTAGTTTCTTCAGGGCGCTTGCTCATCTAGATCCATCCCATCTCTCGTAAAAAGTTGTCGGGCACTGTTACTTTGAAAAACTCACGCGGGTTGTGCCAGCGCTCACAGAAAAAATAACCACGACGGCCCTTAACGTAGATGCCATTGCGCAGCACAAACTTTTCATCATCTTCTTGAACAAGAGTCCACAGCTGCTGTGCATGCTGCCCAACAATGAAGTTCCATTGTTCACCTTCGTGTTCGAAGAAGCGGCCGCCAAACTTTGCATCAGTGTTGAATTCATTGAGCTGCGGCAAGAAAGCTTGTTCCCAGGTGCTCCATGCCATGGGAGTCACTTCATAGACGTACTTGCTGATATCAAACGCCACTATTGAAATCCTTCTTCTTTGCTGGGTCAACCTTAGGTGTGAGCTTATCCCAATCGCCATGTGGAGACCCCTGGTAAACCTGGCCAGTCTCGCGATCGATGAGGAGCCACTTCTCAGGGCTCTTAGTGTAGACCGTCATAACAATTGCGCTCTTGTGCTCTGGGTAGTGGTGAGCTTCGCGGGTACCCGTTATGTCATCAAGCATCGATCCTGAAGAGTCCTGTCTCGCGAGCTAACCGTCTGAGCATGTTTACGTCAGGCAGGCCGCTTACGTCCTTACCAACATATCCTATCATCCGTTGATAACGTGAGCAGGCCGCTGCGGTTATCGCATCCCACTTACCTGGTTCACATCCTCGAAGGTCTGTTACCGTTGCAAGAGCTAGCTGAATAATCTCGACGCGCTTATTGCGGTCCCCGTGCTTGATCTCGCCGTTCGTTAAAAGTTTGACGCGGGCCTTTGCTGCAGCTTCTAGCTCCGCAATATCCGAGCCGTCAAAAGATGTGCGGCCGCGATCCAGGAGCTTCATTAACCACTCGTTAAAAGTTACCCGTCGCTGCGGGCCCTCGAAGTTTGGATGACAGAAGACAACAACGTCGGTAACATTGCGGATCTTTTGGTGCACGCCGTCTTTCTTTTGATAGACGCCCGTTCCTTCAGTGTTCCCTTCAACAGCAATGAAACGTCCAGTCTCCTGGAACTCGCGGACATCAACAACAATCCCACAGTGGGGAGATGAGAACGCGCTCGCCGCATGCCCAACGTTTGATGAGAAGTTATAGATCGCAATGGATCCTGGCCGCGCTTCTCGTGAAAAGTTTCCCTGGCGAATGAATTCTGCGAGCGCCGCAGCACTGTACGTAAAACTTGGTAGCGCTAGCCCCGCCTCCCTGGCGACGACGTCAATGAATGCGCCTGCCCAAGGTTCTGAGTCATAGCCAACCTTCTGGCCAAACAAGTTACGGCCATTGAGGTCAACAGTGTAGCCCAGGTATTGCTGAGCTGTCTTGATGAAAAGTTCAGCTGCAGCTGCAGGTGCCTGGCGTTTACGTAAATTCAAAAGATCTCCCGAGTCTCGAATTTAACTATATCAGACGCAGCTACTGCTGCAAGATCTAAACGTTGTTACGTGGATCGTACGGAGACTTAAAGTCTGGAAGATCCAGTTGAGTTTCACGGTCCTGAACTTCTTCCATGATCTGTTCATGAACTCGAGAAGCGGTGTGAGTGTAGACGAGTCCTGAGTTGAAGGAGCTTAGTTCTACCCACAGGTTATGAGCTTCCTGAGCAAGAGCGGTTAAACGAATGTGCTCGATGCGATCCTTAGCGTTGGCGATATCCGTCTTCAGGTTCTCGTAGTGTAAGCGGGCCGCTTCAACGATCTCAGTGAATTCTCTGTTTAGCACGGTCCGTTAATTCTCTTCCTGGTTACTAGCTAGAGCAGGCCGTTCTTCGGTTTGCTCTTCGGTCTGCTTCTCTTCAACAACAACTTCGGCGTCAACTACATCCACGCCGTCATCTTGCAATAGCTTAGCTGCAGTAGCCGCGCCTAACGTTAAACGTTCCAACCGTTCTGCAATGATCTGAGCTGCGGGACGAACATCAATGTTAACTGTTGTATCGATCTCCACGCCGCCTCGAACTCCAGCACGGTCCAAGATCTCGGTTGCTGCTTTGAGCTTAACAGGTTCTGACTCAGCAAACTCCATAAGCTCTTCAAGTTTATCAACTGCGAATGGTGCAGCTTGCATCAACTTTTCACGAGCTCGTTCGATGTCATCGGAAGTCTTGTGTTTAACAGATCGCAAATGTACGCGGCACAGGCCGTCATCCTTTGGACGCCCTGAACCCCAAAGCATGCATCGAATGCCATCGGTTTTAATGTGACGACAGCGATGTGGTTGAGCTAGCGGTTGACGCTTTGGATTGTTGTAACCCTCTTCTTGTTCCTTCAAGTACAACCGTGTGGCATGTACAACCCAAGGCGGAACTAGATAATCGGAAGCTTCCTCTGCTATGAGATCCAGGCCCGTCAGGTAATCGGAGTTGTTGTCATTGGGGTTAACAAGTATTGGACGCTTTTCAGCTAATGATAGTAGACGGCGCTCGCGGGTTGATTCAGCGGTTCGTACTTTGATCAGGCCCGTTATAGATCCAGCGGATGAGTAGACAGGTTCCCACTGCAATCTAGCTTTTCTAAGTATAGCACGGTTTTCAAAAGAGTCCTCGCAGATACCACGGTCGACTTCTTCGATACCAAGTTGACTGAGGTCCTGAAGGATTGAAGATGGATCGTCTACTACGTAGTCCAGGCCGTCTTCTTTTTTCTCCCCGTTAAGTTCTAACATGATTTGATCGTGGCTCCTATTGAGCGGATAAGCGAAGACGACCCGCACAACTGGGGAGAGGACTGTATGCGGGCCGCCTTCTCCATCAATTGTACGGTATGCACGCCGATATTAGTTTTCGACGCGGTCTTGTTGGTAAACATAGCAACAATTGTACGGTAATGAAAAGTTGTTGATTTGTTGGTTGAAAGAAATTTTTGGATGAGGTGGGAGAGATGAAGGGGGTTTCGCTCTTTCAATAACAACGAATCCACTATTCGCCACTTTCCTCCACTGATTCTTTCTTACTTTTGAACTGTCCATTGGCGTCACGATTAGTACCTTGAACAGACATGAAGTACGAATGAATCTTTCGAAGGTTCTTTTGTTCGAGCCAAACTTCATAGGCATCCATGCGATTCACATACCCTGGGCGAGGCATGACTAGCTTCCCGACGCTTAGCCAGTTGTATATAGTTTTGGCAGTAACCCCTAGCTCGTCTGCCATCATGGGTATCTTCACCCAGTCGTGTTCCATGTATCTCCCAAAAAGTAAACCGCCCCAACACTCTAACATGTCGAGGCGGTTCATAACCCTAGCTGGGTTATTTTGTTTCTCTCTCCCAAGGAAACAAACCTGTTAAATTTTGCGTGCAGGTCCCGCTACTTCCCAGCCTTCCCAGACTGACAGGACCAGCACGTTTTCATTCTAGCACTACTTTTTCTTTGGAGTTGGCTTCTTTGGAGAAGTTGCTGCTGGCTTTGCTGGGGCTGGCTTTGCCTTAAGCTCTGCCTGCTTCTTTGGAGTTGCCTTCTTTGTAGCTGGCTTCTCTGCAGTCTGAGGCTTTGCAGCAGCCTTAACTTCTGCAACCTTCTTCTCTGCCTTAGCCTTTGCAGCAGCCTCAGCTTTGATCTTCTCTTCGGCAGCCTTCTGGAGCGCAGCAGTACGTTCTTCTGCCTGCTTCTTGAGGCTCTCCCAGAATTCCTTCTGCTCTACCTCGATTGCTGCTTCAGTCTTCTTCGAGTAACCGAGACCAAGACCATTTCGAATCTTGTCCCATGTTGTGATTTTTGCCAATGTATTTCCTAACGTTAGATTAGCTTTTTGATATTAGCACATTAAGCGCTGTGCTCGCGGGGGTCTCGACAACTTGGGCAAAGGAATGCTGTTACTCCTTCATCGTCCGCACCATCAAGAATAACTTTTCCAGTCGGTGTAACTCTGACTGGGTAGTACGCGGTCTCTGTTCCACAAACTTCACACACCTTCGGAATCAGCCACTTCACATTCTCGGTGAAATCATCACCAAGAGCTTCTTTTGAAGAGGCGTATCCCATTGCGATGGCGTGCTTGGTGCCAGAACCAAAACTCTTACGCATGAAGAACTTTGTATTTGGAACTTCCATTACTGCTCGCTGGTGGATGCATGGGCATGAGTATGCACCTGGCTTGCAGAAGTGTCGATTCTGGAACTTGTCGTATTTGTGCCTAGACATCGCGTGGCCGCAGGCGCAGATGCGTCTATCGTCATTGCGAACTGTTACGAGGAGTGCTTCCTTAGCTTCAAGGACTTCCTCATAGTCTAGATCAAAATCGTCCATTACTTACCTGATTCGAAAACGAAGACCTCATCTGAGGGGGCTGATACACCAGCTCCAACCATGATGTTCATAATCTTTGCCAACTCTGCATAAACTGGGCTACCAGCTGCAGCAGCTGCAATCTTAGTTCCCTGCTGGACTAGCAAGTCCTGAAGCTCGTCTTCCCATTGCTCGTCGGTCTTGTCTGACACATTGTGCCAGGTCTCTCCGTCAAACACTGCTGGAGCACCTTCACCGTAGACAACAACGTAGCCATACTGAACTCCGCTCTCGTCCACAAACGAATCCAGCAAGACACCATCTGGGTCACGCATTACGCGAACTCCACGCATCTTCCCTGCATTTGGTTTAATCATGTTTCTCCTTAACCTAGAAATTCTAGGGTCTTTATTTGCTTCTTGTCTGGAACATTTCCCAACCAAGTTTCTCCATCGAACTGATATAAGTCTCCCTTGGAATCTTGATACCAGCCAATCTCATAAGCCTCTGGCTCTTGAACTTCAATCTTCTTAGCTTCTTCAGCTGGAAGCTTCATCTCAGTGGCAGTCTTAGAAACCTCTTTAGCCAGTCCAGGAGTAATCTCCTGCCACTTCTGTTCCATCAAGTCAGAACGAATCCACACAAGTCGCCCATCCAAGACTCGAATCTGAACTTTATCATTCTCGTTCACCAAACCACCAGCAAACAAATCACGAAGTTGCTTATCTAACTCACGTTCTTTCTTGAGCGTAGCCTTCTCTTCTGGAGTCAACAGAGGGGCAGCCAAAGGTTCTGTAGTTGCATAGTCAGCCAAAGGTTTCCATGAACCTTCACCATCAACATCCACGTACACTCTGCCAATAGCATCTACCGCAGCACTATCACTCAACATAGTCAAATCAGGGTTCATCCCAAATACTCCAAATCCTCAATCCGCGAACTGGGAACATCGTCCCAAACCACTCCGTCATACTGATACAGGTTTCCCTGCTTGTCTTGGTACCACCCAGCTTTAACATCCAGCTGAGTCCAGCGCCCATTGGCATCTCTAAGAAACTGAAGTGCCTCATAAGCCTTAATCGTCTCTTCGAACACAGGAACATCAAGTCCTCTGTGAGCTTTGCTCTTGTAGTCCATATCACCACCATACACACTTTCTGCTTTCTTGTCAACTACCTTCTAAAAAACATTCTTTTCTTTCCGACCCATGTCAGATTTCACCACACCAACCCCCAAATACTTAATTTCATATTTCTACCTGCTAACTCGATACTGCAACATTATTTTTGTATAAGGCTATCACACACGCGTCACGCGTATTAGAGAATATTGTTACAGTATCAAGTATTAGAGTAGAAATATAGAAATATTATCAACTTTTTATTTCCTCTCTCCACTATTTCCCGATAATAGCCTCAAAAAATATTATCAAAAATCACTTCCCCTTCCCTCCTCCTCTTCTTCTCAGATTAATAGTGGCGTCTACAATTTTTTGGATAATATTTCAAACTAACTAACTAACTCAACTAACTCAAGTAACTTCTCCAAGCGCTTACCAGATTCAATCCCAACTTGAACTCCTCTAAGGGGATTTAGTTAAGTTAGTTATTTAGTTATTTAGTTATTTAGTTATTTAGTTATTTAGTTATTTAGTTACACCCCGCCGACAAAGTCGGCAAGCCCGCCTCCAGCTCCCCACTCCAGCAGTAGATTACAATTATTTACATGCCAGCCGAACGTCTGCCCAATAACTCGCTAGATATTGCCCTACGCAGGTTGGACCTATGCACCTACGCTGTTCAGGAGATTCACATAGAACTGGAGCAGCCCAAAGATCCAGACTCAAAGGCGGATCTTATTCTCGCCACAGAGAAGTTGGTTGCAGAGACGGTTGACCTATACCAAACCGTTAGGGAATACGTCTGGGGACGCGAAGAAGAGTCCGAACTAGACTAGACTAAAGCGTTAAAGGCAATACCAGCCCTAGGGCCACTAATGATTACCTCGTGTTCAACCCAGTGCCCAATATATAAGATGTCACCAGGTCCCATGTCTACGCTCACAATAAGAGTAGATTCACCTGGAAGGCGTCTACCATCTGGACCATTCTTTGGAGTGTAGATATTCCAGGTTGTTGTCCCAATACACTGCCAAAAGATAGTTTCTCGGTCATCCCCGTGCGCTGGAACTTTAAAACCTTCGTCCGCAAAGTTTACGAATACACCAACAGGGTGCGGACCACCCTGCAGAATCTCTCCAGTTATCTCCCTAAGAGTGTCTTGCACTACGGCAACGCTTGGCATCTCGCTAGGCAGGTGACCACCAGTTGTATAGAAGTACATGTCTACGTCACTTCTAGTTATGACGTGACCGAGTGCCACTTCAATGCCAGGGTTAAGTTCTGTTGGAGGCATTACCTGGCGCTGTCTATTTATATGCGCAATGAATTCATCCCAAGTAGGAACCACTGGAAACATTCCAGGAAAGTAAGCAGATGTCTTGTCTGCTTGCGCCCTGCTTATCTCGGCCCTAATGTACTCAGGAGTGTATTTCATTTTTACCGCTTAGAACGTTCCCTTAAATGCAATGCCAGCTCTAGGTTCAATAATCTCTACAGAGTGACGAACTCGGTGCCCAATGTAGATTAGGTCTCCAGGCTCAAGCTCCACAGTTAATAGGTGGTGACTTTCCTCCATGTCAGCTGCATCTTCTCGATGCTCGATGTCTGCCAACAAAGGGGAGTATAGCGTCCAGCGTGTTTTACCGATGCACTGCCAGAATAGGGTGTCTCTATCATCACCATGTAATGGCACGTTAAAACCTTCAACTGCAAAGTTCACAAAGGTTCCAGTACTACGTGGACCACCATTGCTCAATATCTCCGCCAGTCCATAGTCTTCGCGAAGAGTCTTCTCGACCTTCTCAGTGATTCGGCCGATCTCTCCGCCTTCACCACCACCAGTATAGAAGTAGAAGTCTGCATCCCTACGCTTTAGTACTTCTCCAAGGAATACCTCGATCTCACCATGCGGTTCAAACGTTGCTTGCTTCTGGCGCTTGATCTGTAGGTTCTCAATAAAGTCTGCCCAGACAGGCACCTCGGTGAATATCCCAGGAAAGTATGCAACACCATAACCTTCTTTGGCTCGCTTAATCTCAGCTTGCACATATTCAGGGGTGTACTTAAGTTCAGTCTCGGTCATAATTAGTGCCTCGGGAATCTAGGAGGAAACATAGCCCTCACAAGTTGCTTACGAATTTCTGCCTGTCTCTTGGCATCAGCGTGCTTTAGAGCTTCTTCCACATCTCTACGGACTGATCTATAGAGAATAGCAAAAGCGATGACGCCCACTATAAAGAGCGCCACCGCCACTATAAAGATGATATCAAGGACGGCATGATCAATCATGGTCCTATTCTACCTAGTATATTTGCCTACGATTTACTTGCTTTTCTTTACGTACTGCTCCAGGTTCGACCATACGTCTTTCTGAGCCTTCTTGTTCTTTCGATACTGCACAGCAGCAATCCAGAACATGACGACAATCTCCAAAACCAACAGGCTAAGAGCGCCTAGCGCAAATGCCCACCAGCTCCAGCTAAAGGTTAAAGTAACCATATCTCTCTCCAGTTTCCTAGTTTAGTTCTCTGTAGTGAATTCTAGCTTAAGGTTGTTTACCCACTCTAGAACTTCGACGCGCAACACAGGAACAATAGTTCCGTCATTGTCTTCGATGGCCTTCATCTTCTCCTGCATATCCGTTGCGCATTCACTGCAGACGTCTACGTTCATGGAGATGTCACCGATCTCGTCCTCTTGGACGATGGCGCGTACTCGGTTCATTTCGTATGCTTCGAAGATTTCATCACAGCTGTCGCAAGTGAAGTCTACGTGTGTACTTGTAATAGTCATGTCTTTTGTCCTTTCTGTTGACTGACAATTAGACACTACACCTAATCTAAAATCTTGTCAAGTTTATTTTCAATATTCCAGGAAAAAGAAAACGGCCCAGAGAATGTTCGGAAACTCTGGACCGCTTTCACAACAGAAAGGAGTAACAGGGAAAATGAACTAAACCCTGAACTGCCGCCCAAAAGAGCAGGCAAGTACATAGTAACACATATAAATACCTCTAGCAACAAATCTGGTAAAATAATTATTAGGCTGGGGAGCCCTCAGGAGTGTTCCCTCAAATGCCTACTTCAACAAAACCAGCAGCTAAGAATGCTAAAGCTAATAGCAAGCTCGGTTTAACTCTCGACATTACTTATCGCGTAATCGCGACTTTCATTGCCTCAGCCCTAAGTGTTATTGGTGCAGGCTCAATCATTGGACTTGACCTATGGATGTCTGCATCCCTAGGTGGTTTGCTAGCAGTTGCAAAGGTTATCGAGAAGCTAGCTCTCGCTTTCTTGGAGGACGGAAAGATCGACCGCAAAGAAGTCAACATGATTTTCTCACAGGTTGTCCGACTCAAAGAAGCAGGAGAAGCAGTTCAAGATGCGCCTAAGTCTAAGAAGTAAGAAACTCCTTAACGTCTACCTAGCAGTGTCTCTAGCTTTTGCCTTTCCACTCTTAGCTGGAGCAAGCGTTGCTTACGCAACAACTCCAACTTTAGAAGAAGCACAGGCTCAGCTCGTCACAGCTCAGCAAGAATTAACTGACGCACAAGCAGCACTTTCCTCTGCCTCCGCGGATGTTGCTTCTGCAACTGTAAGTAGGGACGCTGCTCAACTTGAATATGACGATGCCCTTGCTGCATACAACGCTACTCAGGTTGCCCACCCAGGGACTACAACAACCTCCAGCCAGAATGTTGTTCAGAATGGTCAGTTCAATGATGCCTCTGCATGGTCTGGCATCACTATGTACCAAGACTATATGTACAACAACTTTGGCTCAGCCGTTGTTATCAACGGAACACTTAAGGGTTCATACTCTTCTGGGAACTTCTACTCACAGCAGGGAACCTTCACCAGCCCCGTACGCAACGTTTCATTCTCTGTTGACGTTCTAAACAACGACAACAACAACGGAGTCTCGACTGCGCAAGACTACTACCGAATCGAGTTTCGTACTTACGCAGCTGACGGTACCCGTCTTAACTATTACAACTTCCAGTGGTCTAACGGTTGGCATGACTGGATCACTCGCTCTGCTACTTACACCCTTTCACAGGATGCAGTCCGCTGGGACGTAGGCTTCCGTCTAGCTGATGGTGGCTACTGGAATGGTAACTACGGTCCTGCTATCGACAACGTTCAAGTTATTGCTCAGGTAGCAACTACAACACCTACCACCTACACCTACGGCGAAGCAGAGACTCAGGCTCTACAAGAAGCTCAAGCTAATCTAACTGCAGCCCAAGCAGCTCTAACTTCTGCACTAGCAGATGAAGCTGCAGCTCAACAAAGAGTTAACGCTGCCCAGGCTGAAGTTCAGAGATTAACGCTACTTGTTGCAGAACTTACCCCACACATCAATGCTCCAACTAACTTGACTGTAGAGCTTACCTCTACTCATGTAAACCTAAACTGGTCTGCTCCGACTTCTAACCTTTCAGGAGTCACGCTAGAACGCTACGCAATCATGTGGTCTACAACTCACTTCACCCAAAACGGCTGGGCCTGGTCACACGATCAGACTTCAGTTTCAATTCCGCTAGAAGTTCTAAACCAGAACGGCGGACTGGGTAACACATTCCAGTTCCAGATTCGCGCAGATAACGATACTCTTGCAATCTATTCACCATACTCAAATGTTGTTTCAGTCATCACACAAGAACCACAGTGGTGGCAGATAACTTTTAATGAAGGTGATGTAGTTTCAATATCAGCTCCAACTGGTTATGTATTTGATACTCCAAGAGCTTGGTATGGATCACCAACAGATCCAAATTGTGGAGCAGACGTTTCATCAATTGTTGCTCAGTATTTAGTAGGTAACGCAACTGCCACCTTCACAGCAGATAACGGACTATTTGGCGACCCTTGCGGCGGAGTCTACAAGACTTTACGCCTAAGCACTCCTATTGTTGCTGCCTCTACTCCAGAGCCAACTCCAACCCCGACCCCTACTTCCGAACCGACACCCACACCAGTAGAGCCAACACCAACCCCAGAGCCAACACCGACTCAAACTCCAGAGCCATCTCCACAACCTTCACCTGAGCCGACGTTGACCCCAACTCCAACTCCTGAACCAACACCTACTCCGACTCCGACTCCGACTCCGACTCCTGAGCCAACCCCAACTCCCGAGCCGACCACCGAACCAAGTCCTGAGCCAACCACACCAGTAACCCCAGAGCCAGAACCGACCCAGGAACCAGAGCCGACGCCAGAGCCAACAGAAGAGCCAACGGAACCAGTGAAACCAGAAGAGCCAGTTGTAGTACCTGAAGAAGAACCTTCACCTGAACCAACTCCTTCCGAAGAACCTAAGGCACCTGTAGAAGAAAAGCCTATCACTTCTCCAGAAGAACTGCCACAGGAGATCACTCCTGAAGTTTTGATGCAGGTAGATCTAACTGAAATCGTGCCTACTGAACTAACCGAGTCTCAGGCTGAAGCCCTAAAGGAGGCAGCTCTTGAGACCTTCGAGACCGCAGAGCCTGGTTCTCAGGAATACGAGCAAGCCCTAGATGCACTTCTAGTTGCTGCTCAGCAAGACGACATTGTTCTAGATGAAGCACTAGCAGCAGTCCCACTACTGGGAGACGTTGCAGGTGCGGCAGTAGAGCTATTCAACGCCCTCGGGAACGCGGGTGCTGACATGTCACCACAGGTACGCGAGCAGTCGGAAAAGATTGTTATCGCTGCCGTCATCGTCGGCCAGGTTGCTATGACTGCAACTGCTGCCGCTACATCCGCAGCCGCCGCTGCAGCAAGGAGACCATAATGTACGAGTACCGAGTCAAGAAACTGTTAGCCGTTATAGACGGTGACACCATTGACGTAGAGATTGATTTAGGGTTTGACATCTCGATTACAAAGCGAGTGCGTCTTGCAGGTATAGATACCCCAGAGTCTCGCACATCTGATAAGTACGAGAAGTCTTTAGGTCTTGAATCGAAAGCTCTACTTAAGCAGCGTCTAACTGCTGCAGAAACTATTGTCATTAAGACAGAGAAGCCTGACTCTTCCGAGAAGTACGGACGAGTTTTGGGATGGTTATTCCTCGACGGGGAAGAAACATCTTTTAATGAAACCATGATTGCCTCTGGTTACGCATGGTCATACCTGGGAGACACAAAGGTCAAGAACTTTGACGAACTAATTCAGAAAAGGAAATTAAATGATTCACTTTCTTAAGTCACTCTTCAAGGACATGATCGACCAGGCATGGACCCTGCTCGGCATGTTCGTAGCATGGGTAGTACTAGAAGGCTCAGCCAAAGAAATTGTTGGCATGCTTATCTGGGTAACCCTAGGAGTTTGGGTAATCACATTCCCGCTTAGATATGAAAAAGAAGATAAAGAGTAACACTCTTTAACTAGAAACCGCGTCTTGCTTTGCAGGGCGCGTTTCTCTTATCTGCCTAAATACTTATTTACTCGCAACACACTGGCAAAGAATTCAGAATGGTCTAACTTAGATAGGGCAAGTGTGTCTTTAGGCAGACATGCTCCACCAAATCCATACTGCCCATCGTCAGGACTAGGAACTAGAGAGTGGTAATTGGCACCAAGTCTCGGGTCGAATCCGAGCACTCCACGTACTTCGTTATAGTCAACGTTGTAGTCATCTGCAATTAGCTTGATGACATTGAACATTGCAACTTTAGTTGCCAAGATTGCATTAGACGAAAGTTTAATCAGTGCAGCAGCCTGGAGCGTGCATTTGTAGTATTGCAAGGTATTTAGAGGGAACCCTACGCGAGTCAACCATGACTCAACTCTATACACATCTCCAATGTTGCCACCAAGAATCGTCATTACAGATTTGTCTACACCACTAGACATTTCAGTGGCAGTGTAGAACTCAGGGAACAGTACGATTCTTAGCGGACTATACACAGTTAGAAGGACATCTTCCACATAGTCAGGGCCAACAGTACTTCTGATAATCACAATTCCAGTGAACCCATCTGCCATTAACCTATCAAGGACAGAGGATAGATTAGTGTAGTCAGCGGGGCCACCTCTTAGGGTGTCTACACAAACAATCGCGTACTCATACTCAGAGAAGTATTCTACAATGAATCCCTTAGCTGGGTCATGTATATCAATAGGAACCTCGAAATGCAGAGCAGTGAACTTACCAACATCCCCGTAACCCACAAGAACCGCAGGTAGGATGGAGTCATGAAGATTTTGATTACTGGCGTTGCTGGCTTTATGGGCAGTCATTTAGCTGATGACCTCCTATCCTGTGGGCATAAAGTTGTTGGAATCGATAATTTATCTGGTGGATCACTATCCAATGTACCAGACGGCGTAGAGTTTTTACAGGAAGATTTGGCAAACCTCGGCTCGATACGGCCAATCTTTGACGGGGTTGATGTTGTAATACATACAGCCTGTACAGCTTATGAAGGCGTGTCTGTATTCTCCCCAGCATTCATCACCCAAAACACCTACCAGATTACAGCGACAACTCTTAGCGCAGCCATTGACGCAGGTGTTAAAAAGTTTGTATTCATGTCAAGCATGGCTCGTTATGGTGATCAGCCAACTACTCCGTTTACTGAAGATATGACGCCTAACCCTGTTGATCCTTACGGAATAGCAAAAGTTGCATCTGAAGATCTCATTAAAAACTTGTGCGAAGTTCACGGCATCGACTGGTCTATCGTAGTTCCGCATAACATTATTGGTCCTCGTCAAAAGTATGATGATCCATATCGCAATGTTGCAGCGATAATGATTAATAAGATGCTTAAAGGCGAGCAACCAATTATTTATGGTGATGGTATGCAAAAGCGTCAGTTCTCGTTTATGTCTGATGTAGTTGAGCCAATGCGAACTATTGTCGAAACCAGCCTAGGAAATAGTCAGATCATAAATGTTGGTCCAGATAGTCAAACTATCTCAATTAAAACTCTTGCATTGATTATCTCGGAGTTAGTTGGTTTCAAAGACATGAAGCCAATCTATTTAGATGACAGACCTCAAGAGATTAAAGTTGCAACTTGCTCTGCAGATAAAGCTAGAGAATACCTAAACTACAACCCCAAGGTTGACCTAGTAGATGGCCTAGCCGAGATGGTTGCTTACATTAAATCAAACGGCACAAAAGATTTTGATTACAGACTTGACTTAGAAATCTCATCGCATCTTCTGCCAAAGTCTTGGACAGAGAAACTTATTTAGTTTACGCAGATTCTATCTCTGGCGTCTTTCCATTTTTTCCCCCAGGCAGAAGTATCTTCTTTTCCAATTTTCTGTAAAGAATTCCATGGCTTAGTTTCACCATTGAAATGAATAATGAGAACATCCTGATGGTGTATTGGTAATAGCGGATCATCCCAATCGGCATAGCCAAACTCAGGGTGCGCCTTGAAATAAAAGTAATTAAATACAATAGGCAATGGTGACCATACATGTCTCAGACAAGCATTAAGAGCTTGATCATCAGCCAGTATCGTAGTTGGATTATTTAGAACATACTTGGTTAGTTCATTTTCAACATCAGAATCTCTCCACCAATCTAAGTCGGCAATGAACATACCAGCCATGAACACAGCTTGATCACGCATTCCACGGACGGTTAGTTCAGAGCCACTTAAGTCTGGAGTTGCCATCAACTTATTGTGCATTGGGTAGTCAATCACAGGTTGTATGTCTCTTACGATTAGCATGTCAGCATCAAGAAGTATGGCTTTGTTGTAGTCATAGAGTATAGATCCAAGATACATTCTGTACCATGTTGTATTAGTCCCCCAGTGAGCACAGTCAATGCCGCTAATGCTTACACCAAAATTATCAGCAACTGATCTAAACACCAGTCTGACTGTTGATTTCACATCTAACCATTTTGTTAGTTTTTGTTCTATGACAGCTTCGTCAGCCTCAGGGACAACGCAAACAAAGTCTATAAGCAAGTCGCCGCTATAGTTGTCAGAAAAAGACTGAATAAGTACCGCAGCCTGCTCGGAATACCCGTCATCAAATATTGTGGTTATGCACGACTTCATCCTCTAATCTTAGCGCACCAACAAACTAGCCCTGGGTTACTTAGAGTAAAATTACCTCTATGAGAGGACTCCCCCGCTTTTTCTGGTACCTGGTTTATTTCTTCCAGGCAGAGACGTCAGCCCTGCGAAAAGAGGCATTTGACTCAGCTAAGTCTCACTACTCACGTCGCCCTCTGAGATCTAGGGAAAACCCGTTTCCTCGCGTTATTGAATACCAACAGCGACGCGACGACTTTCAGCGATACCAAAGGGCTTACATAAATACAAGATGCTCTCAGATAGCTAAGGAAAAACTAGCCCTTAAATACGGCGAGTAAAATTGAACTAACACGATATAAAGGAAATATATTATGGCAAAGGCACAGTATCCATTAGATGGAAGGCTTGGCAAAGACTGGAAGATTACCAGCGAAATGGGCTGGAGAATTCACCCAGTTCAGAAGACCAAGAAGCACCACAACGGTGCAGACATTATTGGACTAGGTAAGGGTCCACACTACATTGAAGCACCATATGCGGGCAAGGTTCTTAAGGCAACCAAGTCAACTGCTCCAGGTGGCGGTTTTGGTAACTATGTAATCCTTGCTCACAAGATCAACGGCAAGAACTACACCACTCTTTATGCCCACCTTAAGGATGGCTCAATTAAAGTTAAGAAGGGTCAGAAGGTAGAAGCTGGTACTGTTCTTGGAATTATGGGAACCACTGGTATGTCAACTGGCGTACACCTCCACTGGGAGATGTGGGCTGGTAAGACTCACGGGTGGTCAGCTGATGGCTCAGGCTTCGTGAATGCAGTTAAGTTCTTTAAGGCACTTATTGCTCAGGAGAAAGAACTTGCAGCAGCTCCCGCAGCTACCCCAGATGATGACAATGTTGCAGATGCCCCAGAGCACACCGAAGAGCAGGCAGCTAAGGTAGAGGCAGCCTATAAGGCTAAGAAGGAAACTTCAGCTGAACCCAAACCAGCACCAGTTGCAAAAATGGCTAACCCTGGCTACCCAGGTCAGTACATCAAGAAGGGCTCTGTTGGCGACTCAGTCAAGTTTATCCAGCAGCAGTTGAACCTTAAGGTTGATGGTGTATTTGGCGACAAGACTCATGCGGCGGTAGAGGTACTTCAGGGCAAGCATGGCTTGCTTGTTGATGGAATTGTTGGCCCTAAGACCTGGGCCTTCCTAGACTAACCCCGACAAGGTAAAAGAGAAACCCCCTGCTAATCACAGGGGGCTTTCTTTTTGGTAGTTATTTAGTTAGTAACTGTAAAAGTTGCAGTGGTAGTGTTGCTAGTCAACCAAGTGTTGTCTCCAGAAACCTGCGCTTCGATAGAGCACTTGCCTACTGACTTCAAAATAATCTTAGGACCAACCACTTCACACACAGCGGTTGTCTTGCTGTAGATGGTTACTGGAGTTGTAAACCCTAGTGTGAATGACTTGCTGTCAGCAGTTAAATTAGCAAACCAGCTGATGCCAATAGACTTCCAAGTTGCAAGCGAGTACGAAGTCAAGAAGCGAGATAAAACAGCACGCTGAGAGAATTTAGTTGCTAGAACTGGATCCTGGACTGCAGTAGCTGATGAAACAACTACAGGGTATGTTGCAGGATTAGCTACAACAGTTCCGCAAGCACCTAGTGCAGTCTCACCGCTATTAGCGTCATAGATGCTGTCAAAGCAAGTAGTGTCCGCAGAACCTCCACCAATCACAGTAGGAAACTTGATTGATTCAATCTCTGCAGTAATTGGAGTAGTTGCAGTGTGCGTCCAGTAGTTAGCCGAGTTACATCCAAGTGCATTACATGAAGCAACATTGATGATGTACATGGTGCTTGAATCAACAGTCAAGTTAGTGTGAGTCTCAGAGACAACTACACTCTTCTTAGTCGAGGTGATTGGCTGACCATTTTGATCTGACTTCCAGTAGGTAACCTCATAGCCATATAGAGATAGGTTGCCAGTACCAGAAGCTGGAATCCAAGCAACTGAAATCTCAGTATCCGAGACAGTCTCAGATGATACCGCCAGTGGCGCACTAGGAATGCTACGAGCACCCACAGTATTAGAGGTGTTTGATACTCCACCAATACCAGATAGCAGGTTAGTGGTTACAGTGAAGTTGAAGCTTCCAGCGTAGCCAAGGATATATGAGGGGAATGTACATTGGGTTGCAGTAGCACCGCGCACAACACAAGTCTTACCATTGTTGGCAGTAACAGTATATCCAGTGACATTTAGACGGTTCGTAGGAACCTTCCAGCCGACCTTGTAGCCAAGATCGACTCGATAGTAGGCACTTACATCTACAACCACCTGAGAGCCTGTAGCAGCCTGTGCTGGAGCACCAGCTAGAGCAATACCAGTAGATAGTGAAATAGCAGCAAGTGCCGCAGTTAACTTGTTCATTTGAGATCCTTTCATCCCGTTATGAGAAAGAATCTATACCACAAAAATTAATTTGTCAAGTTAATTGTTAAAAATCTTTTCTGCGGTCTGGACCGTCAAAATCTTCGTCATCGTCTTGGTCTAGCGCATCGTTTAACATATTTGCAACGCTCTCTACGATATCGTCAAAGGAGTCATTAACTCGCATAATCTGACGGTCTCGCATGAATACTTCCATCATCTCTGCTTTGTATACCAGCTTGATGAGTTTCTTCTGGTCGCGTTCGCTAAGGTTTTTAAATAGCGGATTATTTAGGACCATAAGCTTAATGTCATATAGATGGCGTTGCTGTTGCAGCTTACGCATCTGTCGCTGAGTGGCTCGAATGCTGCTCATGTTCCTCTATCTTTTCGGTTATGTTGTAACAGTTTACATCAACACGTATCAAATAGTTTAGCCCATAAGGCTCTAAGTAGACAACACTAGGAGTTCTTGATTGCTCTACATATCTAACTATGCCGTTAAGACATGGAGGGTCTGACCAAAATTTAGGCGCAGAGAAATGCACATAGGTGTCTAATAAATCGGGGACGTCATTTGCTGTAAAGGGTGTCCCCACGAGGACTCCCTATAAATATTTACGTTGAAGTTTTGCAGAAAACTCGGTGACCCACTGCTTTGTTGGTCCCTCTAGGTCTTCGCCACTTTCAATAGCTCCTTCAAGTTCGTGTAGAACTTCACCAATTCCAGCCTTGAAGCCTTCATCCCACTTGCCTTGATCTTCGGCCTGGCGAGCAAACATTGGAGGGTGATTCGTCATAAGTACTCCTAAACAAAAACTTATGACAATTTTATCAGTGACTATTTATCTTGATTTTTTCGCCAAGGCAGCATGGTTAGTAAACTTTTGTAGCCGTCCCAGATAAAATATTCATTGTCAGGTATGCTATAGTTCACAATTTCACGACGAACTAGCCAATCAAGGACCTCTTCGCGGCCTTCTTGGCGAAACTTTTCAGCTTCGTCGTTACTCACTAGGCCATTTTTCGTCAATTACCATCATTGCAATAATGCTATAGTTCGCAAGATCTAGGAACGAATCACGCAAACTTTCGTTTTCAGGGGTAGCACCGCTGTCAATTAGGTGGTTGATGCGAGCTAGCTTGTCATGCATGCGCACACGAAGACCATTCAAGGGGCCACCAGGAGATCTTGCAATGTTGAAAGGTCCGTAGTCCATCTGCTTTTTTACAAGGACCTGGTAAGTCTCGCTATAGAACGGCTTAGATACTTCTTTGAATTCTTCGATATCCATTTACTTTTTTCTCCCTAGGATTTCATTTACCAAGTCTTTTGCACTCTTCTTGTCTTCGTCTGGTAGGGCACCATATTTATGAAGAAGGTGTAACAATATAGAAGCATACAGGATCTCATCCATAAAAGCGATTCCAGGGAACCAATCAAATGGATCAGGCAGCAGAATTAGTGCAATCAAAATCCAGGTAGCAGTTTTAATCAATACAGGCGAACGATCATACTGAGCGATATAAGGCTCAGCTATTTGTTTCGCCCTCTTCCGTAGTGTCAAATTCAATCCAATCGACTTCTAGTTTAAGCATCGCGCATTCATAGCAAATATGCCAAAGAATGTCTTTCTTCTCTCCAGCAAGCTCTGTTAAATAGAAGCCATTTGCCATTGCTACTTCTGTCTCAAAATCCTTGTGGTTTTTGCAAGTAGCGCACTGGAACATTTTAGTGTATGAAAAGTCCTCGGTTATCTTATCTAACTCTACTCTAAAAGTTACGCCGTTGTAGTTAGATTCAAATTCTAAAGCTGCAGCCATCCCATAGCCATCCGAGTAAGCCTCGTTGTATAGTTCTTCTTCTTCTGAAGTTGCAGCTCGGAACTTAGTAGTGTTGTTTCCAGAGTTGTACTCCGAGACTTCATGCGGCTCTAACCAGACCCAATCGACGTATTTACACTCGTCTAATGGTTCGTAATACTCAAATCTATAGAGATTTCTGTTAGTCTTCTCCATACAGGTCAGCTTCCCTAATAATGTGGATAGCGTATCTGACACCATCAACCCAGTCTAGATTCGGATCATCGCCAGCTTCCTCTAGGTGTTTAGCTACATCTTCTTGCAGAAGTTCTATTAGAGCAGCACGAGCTTTGAATTCCCCCTCTCGAACAAACCCTTCAATAATCATTCTCTGAATAGATGACATATCTTCATCAGAAATCTCTATCTTTTCATATCCGTCTTCGTAGCTCATACTACCCTTCTATACAGCACCCATCACAACCATGAGTCTTGTCTATAGTTATGTCATCTGGATCTGGATGACCTATACCATGAGAACACATTCGTTCCATCATGTGCCTATCAGTTCTCCATCTCTGTGGAAAGCCTAACATAATATGATTTGATGGATTGTGTAACGGGCAGTTTCTGTGTTCACACTGGAACTCCCTATGAACTTTAACAATTACATGATTATAATCATCTATCCAAGTAGTTTCATCGAGTTGTTGACAAGCCATGCTTATCCCACTCCTTGAGTTCCAATGTATAGCCTAGTGCTAAGTTAATCTGATCGCATGTTGCTTGGAGATCATCTAAGTTTTCACCGTAGAAAATTGGAGTATCTCCAGAGAAAATGGCCCACATATTATTCGCCGTTTGATTTATCTCTAAAGTTTTCTGGAGGCCAAACTTGAACTGATTCGCCGTCAATAATTTCCATAACGGTAGTTCTATCTTTAATCAAGTCCCACATCTCTGCAGCAAAGTTGTCCATTTCGCGAAGTTCATCCTCACTGGGATTGTACTTCATCGCCTTTCTGTGCCACTCTGTCATCACCTGGAGTGCTTCGTCCACCGTCTCGAAGTAATGGTTTCTCTCCCCGAAGTTGGGGTAGGACGGGGTATTCGAAGCAACTACATACGAATAAATGGCCACGCTCACACGTGGTTCTACTGAACCCTCTTGTCGTTCCCATACATTTCCAAACTCTATGTGTAACTGAACAGAGCCATCGCTACTCTTAGCGTGGCCATCAAACTGGTGCAAGTGCCAGAATGCCTCGTCATGTAGACGAGTAATCTCTGCAATTTTGTCTAGGGTCTCTTTACTTATCATTTAAACCACCATCGATTGAGACAACCTTGGTGCTAAGCCAGCTAACATCTTTGCCTCCAATATATAGGAGCATGCCAACTTCAGGCTCGCCGTTTGGGTAATTCCAAACATCTCCTAGTTGGGTGACTGTAGTTGGTACAGCCTTCATAAAAAAGACCTTAAAGGCGTCTACTACATTGCCAGCACTGTCAAACTTTTTACAAATCCTGTGGTCATCAATTTCGTAGCGAGATCCGCTCTCAGTTTTGATTATCATTTGATTTCCTATATGGTTTTAGATCTACCCATTCACGGATACCGTCTCCAACTCGGAAGATATCGGTATCTATTTCATATCCTATCTCATCTGCCTCTAGTACTGGGTTAACTTCTTCCCAGCGAGAAGCTGTATCTCTACGGACCAAAGCATCAAAGTGTCCAGATCTAATACGTGGAATCTTTGGCAACATTAAATAACTCCACACTCACGGCAACCAACATTGTCTTCATATGGAGGCAGACTTTCAATCACAGTGATAGCCATCTTTAATCCATACGCATAGCGACTATAGATATTTTTATCTTTAGTGCTTTCCATATCTTCAGCGAGACCCATAAGCCAAGAGGACTGTCGCTCTAGTTCAGCGATAATCTTGCCGCGCTCTAGACTCGCACCAAGAATCTGATTATCTAACGTTAGATCGTCATACTCATCAAGAGTCAGCTTATGCTTAATTTCTTTTGACTTCTTCTTTTTAGAGTCAAAGACTACCTTGTACTCGCTAGTGCCCATGTTATCTCCTTAGTCAGAATCCGAGCTTACCACACGGAACGTATTTCCGCCAGCTGGTTTAAGTTCTTTCCAAACTTGCTTACCAATAGATCCGTCATCGCCAAAACAGGTGAAGTAGTAGGCTTTATCTTTCTCGTCCTTGACTGCCATCGCAAAGTTCTTCTTAGCTTCACGAGCGTCCTCAACTTCGAACGAAGCTTCACCAGGACCAAAACGAATTGCTCGATAGTCAAGAATGATCTGCAGGTGACGCTTCTCAAACTCTGCCCACAGTCGGCTCGCAACCTCTTGCACCCAACCGTGGAATTCATCAGGTGCTCCAGCAAACTCAGCCCCTAGCGAGCGCTCTTCCGACAAACACTCCCACACATGTTTCTCAGTAATGCGAGTCATATATTTGTGAAGACGCTTATAGTCCTCGTACTTAATCTTTACCATTGCGCCATCAGATACGCGAGTCACTACGAATCCCTCAGCATTATCGCGTGCAGGCGCAGCTAACACCTCACCCCAAGTCTTGTAACTGTAGCGAGGTGCCGAATCGATAGGTAGACTCCAACCTGGCTCAAACCTACCAGTCTCATTGTCTACAGTACCTAGCCAGACCAGCCCTTCTTTACCACCGTAGTCAACGACGATTCGGTTCTCAGGATAGATAATTTCAAACAAATAAGTCTTGCCAGCCTCTAGAGCAATGTCTGGACGATTCTCACGCCACCAATTAGTTGCCCACAATGCTTGCTCCGAAGCAAATGACCCGCGAGTCGCAATAGCCTCAGAGAAGTCTGGCGGATAGTAGAGAATGCCTAGAGAGCCATCCACCTTGTCCGAAACAATAACTTCATCGTCCAAAGCAAATACAGGTGCCTGCTCTTGGTCAGAGTTAAAGAACTTAGGCATACCGCGTGCAACGATGTTGCCGTCGTCGTCTGTAATCATTCCACGACAGTTAAGGGTGGCTTCGTCCCACGCTTGGTCCCATGTGCAGGCATCCGTGTAGTTGTGTATAGTGTAGCCCTGAATCTCAGGGTGCGACTGAACTTTAATGTAGCCAGCCTCTACAGCTTTCTTGTAGGTAGCTCGGTCTACGACATTAAATAGGTGCGTCACTTGTCCTCTCCCTTGATAAGTTCGATTGCCCACCCATTCGTGCAATAACACTCCTCGACAGAACTACACCTACAATCATCTTCTAGCAACTTGATAATGCGTTGCTCGGCAAATAAATCGCCATCTACAAACCCACGCTTATAGGCGATTTCCTCGGCGTAGGTTTTGAATACTGGTTCACTCACTTGTTCTCTCCCTTGATAAATAGCGGGTTTTCGAAGTACTTGCCACATCGACTGCAAATTAAATACTTAGCGGTGTAGTGGTTTTCTAGTCCTTTACCCATCCAAAACGGGTGACTGTTTGGGCAGTATGTAGTCATTGGCAGGGTTGGTCTGTTCACTTGTCCTGTCCCTGCAAACTTTTTAGATAATTTTTCCACTTAGGCCAGTTACACTGTACCCCACCGTAGTAGGCGTCTTCAAGTAGTAGCCACATTGCCGCGGTCATCACCCCAGAGTCATTGTTTGTTTTCAACAACTTCATGGTTCGCTCAAACTCTTCAGTTAAAATCCGAGTAATCTTCTGCTCTTCGTGCGTGCCAATAACTTGCCTAAGAGAAGGATAGCCATCACTATCAGTAAACTTCTCGACACCCCACTCGCACTCGTGCTTAGCTTCCCAGAAATACTCGGAGCACTTAGTACAGTAGCTAGGGCCTAGCGGACTTTTAGCCATCAGAAATCACCATCCGCTACCTGGAAAGTTGGAAGACCAAGTTTGCGACGCCAAAGGTCAACAACCTGATCACGGTCATCAAGAACAAACCATACGTGATACTTACCAGCGACGTATTCCTGGAATAGCTCATATTTTACAATCCAATCAGGACGTACGTCCCCAGCTGCACGCATGTAGAGCTCTGGCTTAAAGCCAAGCTCGTTCCACAACCACGCAGCTGTCTCAGCGCGCGACTCTTCACCACGACCAGACATGAAAATAACTCGAACATCATTAGCCTTAAGCATTGCAACCAAAGCAGCAACAGAAAAATTAGGGACGTCCGTGTGAACCTTGTCAAACTCATACGGCCTGCGACCATTCATCAAAGCAATAGTTCCGTCGATGTCGCAAAGAACTATAGACTCTAGATCTTCCGACCACTCATTTACATGAGGCTCAATCGTAGGGGTCTCTGGAACTTTCCAGGACCTAATACCCTTTAGCTGCCCAGCCATCTTGCGAATAACATCTCCGCCAACAACCTTCTCGCGCTTCGAGTCACGCTCAATGCACTCTTCGATAGGGACGTTCAAAAACTCGTCTACAACAATAAACTCAGCACCAGCCAACAAAGTGACATCCTGCAGAGCCTTGACCGTTGCACGTGCAAGGTTGGTGTTATCCACGTAGATGTGAGTGATGTAATCCTGCGCAAGGAAGGTCTTAAGCATTGCCAAGCGCAAGTGGTGTAGCAGCTCTTTACTTGCATTGTTAAACATGTTGCCCCACATCTCGTTGTAGAGCATCATAGAAAGATCATCGTTGTTCAAGCGAACAGCAGTGCCAGCAGGGTGCGTAGCTAACTGCTCTTTGACCCAAGTACTCTTGCCAGAACCTGGCAGCCCACGTGGGATAATTACTTTTTTAATAGGCATCTGGATCAAACCCTAGCTGCTTTTCGAGTGGCTTGTTAGGGTCAGCTAACATAACAAGACCCAGCTTCTCCGCATCCTTTGATTTACGGAAGGTCTTCTCCAGACGACGTAGGTCTTCCTTGCGGTGAGCAACCTGGTCTAGGTTTACCTTTTTCAAAAAGCTAGCAGTAAAAGCTTTTGGTGCCTTCTCCGCAGCAGCAAGGATACCCTCACGGAGAATATCATTCTCGTGGGTCAGCTTATCTGCAAGCTTCTTCCACTTCTCAGTCTCAGCATTGGCCGAGCGAGCGCGGTCCCATCCGCTATCGTATGTTTCTACCTGACATGGCATTTGCTATCTCCTTCCAAAGATAACTACAAGTATACGCTTTCCTAGATAAATGTCAAGTGTCCACCTATATGGCCCATTAATACCATTAGCTTTGTGGCCCCAAAGCTGCCAACCCCAGTGCGTATCCCACGCACTGTACTTCAAAGGCTTCTTTGGGTACCAGCGAAACCTAATCATGATTAAACAACTCTCGCATCCTTGCAAGCTGGCGCTCTCGCACTTCTGGCGGAGTCACATAAGGCTCAATCTGAATGTCTAGATCAGGGTACTCTTTCTCGATACGACGACGAGCGCCACCAATGTCATGCCCAACTTCTTCATGACGGTCTAGATGCGCTAACGCTTCACGAGGAGTTTTAAGTTGTGGAAATTCTTCAGTGTCCCAATCAGCTAGCCAGCAACCGCAGCATTGAATGAATCCACCAACATGCTCAAAGATGTAAACATCCGAGCTGCTGAATCTTTCGAAACTCATTAGCTCATCTTCCTTAAAATCTCCACAACCAAAGCCTCCGCCGTGTCGTCAGAGAATCCCTCCGCGATAAACTTCTTCTTCATACCGCCAAGTAGTTCACCATAAACCTGAACAGCTTCCATCATTTTCGAAATCTCTTCTGGATTCATTTCTTCTCTCCACCTAGTATGTCTTTCTTTGCAATAGCCAAGAACACGTCCAGAATATCTTGCCCTTCTTGAACTTGCTCCCTTGCTTTACCAGCATAGAATTCCATGTCTTCGTATCGCGCTTTATCATTAAGGGCGTCTACGCTAACGTACCGACCCTCGGTGTCACAGCTATCGCAGATAGTCTTGTACCATCCACCAGTGGATTTAAGTAAAGCAGTAGAGTCATACTTAATCCCTCTATCCAAGTTAGACACCATACTTGAATTGCCACAAATCTCGCACGTGTGTGCCGATAGCTTTTCTGCCCTGTCAACCACAGCGTCCATGACTTCTTGCGTTTCTCTGTCAGCCACGGTTCCGTAGTAATAACGAAGCGTCCCAAACTTCTCTTTGATTTGGTGAATCTCGTAGTCAGGGTCCAACCTAGCTAGAAGTCTGTCGCAGTCTTCTACAATCCACTGCCAGCCATCGGGTGCGATACACCCATACCAGCCTCGCGTCTTAAGACGTTTGGCGTTAAGTTCTTCTTGCCAAGAATTAGTTTCGCTCATCGCCATCCCCGACTATGTTGGTCATGCGGTAAAACTTGATATCAGTTTCAGCCTGTTTAGCCATCTCAGAGCCCATCTTCATGAGCATCTTGGCTACTTCTAACTTAGCGTAAATGTCCGCGATCTGATCGTTGGAGTATTTAAACTCGTTATTCTCGCTCATCTTCTTCTACCATCTTCCTTATTAAGTGGATCGTCATAATGGCGTCCTCTTCAGAATCTAGCAGACTACGTTCTAATTTGTCAAGTATGTCGAAAAATCTTTTTTCTGCGAGCTTTTCTCCAAGCTCAAACCAAGACTCTCCAGCAGAATCAACAAGAGCGTCTATAGCTTTGTAAGCTTCTTCTTTTTTGAGTATTGCTTTGGCAATATTGATTTCGAATACTTCCAAGTCTCCTGGCTCAAACGTTGAAAACGTGGACAACTCGACTAACTCTTCGTCGTCAAGGTTGATGTCCACATTGTCAAAATCGTTTAAACTCATGGGGCAACTCTACCATGCTTATTGAATGTCTCATAGGTGATAGGCATCTTCTCCGCAAAGAACTCTTCCATCTTCTCCGCAACCATCTCAATCTCGCGCTGTGGGAAAGACGGGAAGTGAGTACCCTCGCGCTGAGTGCGAAGTGAGAGGAAGTTCATAAGTGAGCGAGCGTTCATAGTCACATACATCGATGAGAAGATGTTTACAGGAAGCACCATACGAGCCACTTCACGAGCAATGCCAGTGTTTAGAAGCGCTTGATACTCGTAGTATGCCTCGTTGCAGATGTGCTGTGTGCTTAGGTTGACGTCTTCCCACTGATCTTCAGTACCCTGCTCGAATACATATGCACCTGGCTTGCCTACTTGAATCAACTTACGGTCCCGAGCAGGAATATAGAATACGGGTTCTAGCTCCTTGTAGCGACCCGACTCTTCGTTATAGCTTGCGATTCGGTGGCGCATGAATTCACGGAACACGAAGATTGGTGCCTCGATGTAGAAAGTGAAAGCGTTGTGCTCGAATGGCGATCCATGACGATCACGCATTAAGTAGTTAATAAGACCCTCGTCCTTAGTCAGGTCAACTACCTTTTCATGGTTTCCACTTACGGTGGATACTCGAGCGGCCATTGCCACGTCCGAGTCTCTTGCCATAGAGTTTACTAGTTCAACAGTTACATCGCTACGAAATTTAATGTCCATGCCGTAAGTCTATAGCATTAGCCAAGTCTTCGGCCATATGGATGTGATAATGCCTCCCCCAGTGGTTCTGGTCGTCTGCTATATAGAACCTAGGGCCATCATTTTGTTCTTTGTGGCAGTCAGGATATTCATTAGAGTCTTTAAAGAAAAGATTTCCATCTAATTCTCTAAGTTCAACATAGCTGTTTTCCAGATCAGCATCTATCTCAAGGAGGTACTTAGCAGTCTGTAAGTCGTACCTACTCCAACTTGTCCAATAGAAGTCAATACCGAGCAATTTACATATTCTATTAATCTGAACTAAACTAGTAGCGGCTAAATAGGCTAGATACTCGGTGGAACCGACATAAGTCCCAGACTCCCATTTTTCATTGACGTCTTCTAAAACATACTCTAACTCTAAGTTTTTTAATCTTTTCTCTACGAACTCTCTATTATGTTTTTTTAGTCCGATAATTCTTTCATCAAATCCAAAATAATCTAATCTATTTTGATCTGGAGCTAATAGAACGAGTCTTTTTGGTAGACCGTACTCATTAAAATACTCAAGAATTTGACGTTGCATAAACTGAAGTGATTTACCTGGATAGCCTAAAACGTTGTAGTTATCGCCAATTCCCATGATTTTAGCTAAATGATAGGACCAAGTATCTTCGTGATTTAGACCTATCCCGTGAGTTACAGAGCAGCCAACAGCAAGAAACTCTACTCCATCTTTGAAGTCAGGCCCCCTGTGACCAGCAAGGTTGAGTTTGTCGTACGGAGCTACTAATGGATTATAGAAATCATGAATAATATCCGTAGTATTCTTATGATCTTTCAGGCCAATAACCGTGGCCCACTTAAGAAGGCTGCCCACTAGAAGTAGTTTGCCATTATCATCTCTAGTTTTCACTTAGCCTCCGAACAAACTCTTCCGCTACGTGTATGTGGTAGTGAGAACCCCAGTGGTCGTTATCTGATGCAATCTTGTAGGTATCACTATCGCTAGAGTGGCACGTAGATTCACTGTCTAAATCATCCCCGCTTTCTATAGATAGCTTGAAGAAAGACGAGAAATCACTGTAAGTTTTAATAGTTTTACGGGAATCCCATGTTGTCCACAAAAGCTCTATTCCAATCAAGCTGCACACCGAGTCCAGTGCATAGATTGCATTTACAGATTCAAGGGTGGTGTAATCAATGTCATAGAAATTAAAAGAGTTTGGCGGGCTAGCATAAGAAAAATCTTCTAACTTATTTAGCTTGAGCCTAAGATCATTAGCATTTATCAATACAGATCCATGCTGATCTGGCATTGGTTCATATAAATCCACCCTACGAGGCTCAGGGAATAAGGCTAATATCCTCTTTGGCCTACCAACAGTAGATAGATACGTAAAAATTTGACGTACCATCTTTGCAATAGATCCGCCAGGATACGCCAAAAGATTATAGCTATACCCGAGTTCCTTAGATACTAGGTGACCCCACGTGTCCTCTAGTTCCAAACCTATGCCGTAAGTAACCGAACATCCAACAATTAAAGCGTCTACGTTGTCTATAAAATCTGGACCTCTGTGGCCAAAGCTATTAGACGTATACGATCTTTTGTCAGATTCTACGTAGCATGTCTCGTTTGGTCTCATTTGGATGTAAGACCAGAGAATAGTGTCGTAGAGGTACTTTACAGATGGCAGATCCTCTTTATTCTTCATTTTTCTTGTATGTCTCTGGAGGAAAATCCTGCCAGTCATAAAAACTTTTCTCGGAGCCAACATTTTCAGCTCTACCGTAGAAAAAGACTAGATTCTTACGCTCTCCTGATGTTACAGCAGGCACTTCATGAATGTGGTCAAAGTCCCCTGGGAAGAGAACCATGTCACCAAGTTTAGGAATTATCTCTAAATCTTGTTTAGGAAATAAGATTGTTCCACCCAGGAAGTCTTCACCGTGGTTGTTTAGATACAGAAGACCAGACCATTCCATCTCTTCAGGAGTTCCATCAGGTTGAAGTGGATTACCCTCTAAGTCAGTGGTGTCAGAGTGTAGATCATTCTTGCCACCAATCTTCATATTCTGGTAGTTGGCTTGAGTCAATGCTGCATCTTCTACACCAAAAACTTCTTCAAATGTTCTTTTAACTTTTAATAGAACAGAGCTAAGCAATCGAGTAGCATCATTTTCTTGATGAGGCTGAAGGTTCATAATAGGAGGTTCAGTAATTCCAGCCTTCATAGCCATAGCAGAGTTTGGCCAACCAAGAGCGATGTCAATACCGTCTCTAGGACTAGGCTGAGCCATCGGATCTAGTAGCTCAATTAATGTTTTTGCTTCTTCTTCAGTTACAAAATTCTCAATAATTAACGGGTAATTAGCCATTCTTCTCTCCAATGTCTGGCAGCTTTGGGTCAATTCCACATGGCTGCGCTTCCAACTCTACGTTTAAGCTCTTAGCTACTTCATACAGATTCTGCTTAGTTTCAAGCTTACGTTGAATCTCTCTATTCCTTCTGGCTTGCTCGAAGCTAGGGTCCCACTTATTGTGGGCTCTTGTTAAATCTTGATATATAGAGTTAGCAAGTTTAGAAAAATCTGATACTCGCGAGCTGCGGATTTCTTGGTCAGAGTAGTTTTTAATGTTTTTTTCATTGATATTTAGAAGTTTATGTTTCTCAGATCCAGAGAATAAGCTGTTTAAATAGAGTTTTGCTTCTAAGCTCTTTGCAAGATCAGAAAGATAAATTTTATTTTCTGCAATCAAACTAGAGTTTGCGCTGACAACTAGTACCTTCGAAGTTATTAAGCTTTCATAGAAAGAAAGTAGGCCGTTATCCTCGGTCAAATCCACCACAACATCTGAAGAACCTAAGTCTAAATCGAATAAGTCATAGACTAGAGTCAAAGAAAAAGGGTATGGCCTAGTCTCTACAAGCTCAGTAAGAGCTTGAGCTAGTTCAGGATTATCTGAATCACACAGTGCTGTTATTCTGAAAGTGTTTTCCATTTTTCCTCTAGAACTTCTAGGTCTGCAGGAGTGCCTAAATCAATAAAGGCGTCCAGCATTACAACTTTAAACTTTCTGCTGTTTTTAATAGCAGCAGCATGTACGCTACTGATATAGACCTCACCTTGTTCTAGCTCTCTGGCGACATCTAGGTATTGGTAATACATGCCAGAGTTCTTCCAAAAACAGAGTCCAGCACTTGCAATATTGCTAATAACCTTCTTCTCTATCATTGAAGTGGCTACCATGTTCCCATCGACTTCAACGTACGAGTAACGATCTTCATCGCTCTTGAAACAGAAGATTACTCCGTCCAAGGTTTCATCATCCAAAGCTTCACGTATAGCGGAGCTAAGATCTCCAACGACGTACTGATCCGTGTTTACAAATAATACGGGGAAATCAGCGCCAACTTTGTCTTTTAGAAGTGCAGAACTTTCACCAGGACCATTAACATACCCAGATTGTATCTCTCCAGTTATGCTTCTCAAGTCTTTAATGTGCTTGTAGATTAAGTCGTTTACTTCAGCTAAAGAGAGTCCGACATTGTCTGAGATTAGATAGGTACAATCAAAGTCTAGCTCGCGAAGCATTTCAACTGTATTTTTTAGGGAAAATATGGACATTGGCACATCAAACACTGGGACCATAGTCTTGTGGGTGCCAGAATACCTACTGTCAGAGGAGAATCTAGTTCCTTGACCAGCAGCAAGTGCCACGAGCTTCATGCGAGTTTTAGCCATAGCTAGCCTCTCCCTATAGTGAATTTAAAATGTTTTTACAGTTTATCAGTAAAGCAGACACCCTCTGTAGGTCCTCTAGATGTAGGGGAACCATAGAGAGAAATAGTGAAGCTTCATACACTCTTAGTAGCTCTAGGTTTACGCCTTTTTCTTCTAGATAATCCTTAAATACGTTCTCTTTATATAGATCATAGTCATTTAGATGTAGGTCTAAAGTTCCGTACTTTAAGTTTAGGTCATACTTACCGTACAAAATATAGTCATATTTGCCTAGGATAGACTGGCTAAGTTTGGCCAAATCATAGTACTCATCTAGGTACATATAATCAACGCCTTTAGGGTCTACTAAGACAATTGATTTTGAGGTTTGATCCCAGAGGATGTTAGAGAGTGTCAAATCTCCATGGGAAAGTACAGCCCTATTCGAGCTACGTAGATTCCTATACTTTTCATATTTCATCGATAATTCCTGGAGAAGATCGTCAGGAGTTACCCCGCTTAGCTTAAGTAGTACAGATTGGCTAGATGCTCCCCATATGCTACTATTTAAGTTTTTAATTCTAGAAGCCGTTTTTCCTAAGACAATAGAGCTTCCAAAAAAAGAAGTAGCATCACAATTTTTTGTGTAGATTGATGCAACATTTAGATAGTCAGCAATCCGAGCGAATAGATTATCAAACGAATTGTTTGACATTTCACCGCTTACTAATTGTTCAGCAGCATTTTGTATCGGATACTCTTTCATATCATAGGAAGAAGTGAATCCATCACAGAGAAAGTTTTCAGGCTTTACAAAATATTTAGAAATTTCGTCTGGCAACATGTACCAATAGTCGTACTCAGCCCGTAGTTTTTCGTGATCTCTAGAGGTTTTTCTCAGTTTTTCAGAGTTCTCTAGTTTTTCTAACGAGTTAAAGTATCTAGTCTTATAGGATCTGGCCATTTAGTACAGTCACCATCTCATCAAAGGACATAGGTCTTTTTTCCGCTAGAACCCTTAAATCTAGAGGAATGTAATCGATGCCTCGTAAAGATTTAAAATATCCGTAGTTAAAGCCATAAATAGGTATGGCGTGAATTTCAATTAATTTTGTCCCAGGATTAGACACAAAAAGTTTAGAGAAGCCAGCGCCAACGACCCCCGCAATGTGGGTAGCTGACATAAAATACTGTAGCTGTTTTTCGTATGATAGTTCTTCTAAAGCTAAGCTGGTATACCCTAGCTCCGTAAAATAGGTCTCTAATTTCGAATCTTCAAAATATCTTTCAGATATTAGATGCTCGTAGTCTGGGTTAGAGGATAGTTCTTCTAGTCTCTTGTTTACATCTCTACGAGTTATGAATAATTTTTTAGGCAGAGAAGAGTCGACACTCACTGCTGACTTTACCTTCTCTGTCAAAATATCTAAACCAACGGGGCCGTACGGTGTTCGGTCTGTCCAAACAGATTTATACCAATCATCAAAACCAGCATTTGTATATATGCATCTAGGGGCTAACCCATGAGATTCAAACAGGTCTTGATCTAAAAAGATATCTCCAGTGCAGAGAACATAGTACGCTTCTTCAATATACAGATTGGATCTTTGCCTGTTGACATACACATCCTGTGGATACAGTTTCAAGAAAAACTCTAAGTACGGAAACTTATCTTTTGTGTGATCATTAAGAGTTTTCTCATCTTTCATGACATCAAAAATGTCAATCAATGTCAACTTAAGGTTTTCTATCTCTAATTTAGCCGCTTCGTAATTAGATAGATCTTCGTGAATAAAGTGCCAATAAAAATTATTATATGCACCTAAATAGTGTCTGCCAGTCAGCCTGATAACTGGCTCACCTGGCATGTTCGTAAAAGATAGCCCTGAAAATTTATACAAATTTTCGTTAATCTTTTCAATAGACTCAGCTGCCCAGGTCCCCATTTCAGGTCTAGGCGGCTCTGGAGCAATAACTTGTATATAGTCCATTAGCTATCTACTGGAGAAATCTGCCTCTACTTTTTCGATGACTTCTTTACGTCCAGTAAAAATAACTAAACATGCTCTGTCGCCAGAAGTAACTTCAAGCACCCGATGAGGATGGTCTACGTCAGTTTTAAAGTGTATGAAGTCACCCGCTACAGGGGAGTATGTGAGGTCTTGCTTAGGGAAATAGATCTCTCCGCCCTCAAAATCTACTCCGTTAGTATTTAAATATAGGATAGCTGACCACTCATTCGGCTCCACTTCTACAGATGGGTCCAAAGGACTTCCATCAAGTTGACAGTTGTCGCAATGCATCTCGACATAAGACCCAGCCCTCATTATTGTGTAGAAAGCATTGACCAAAACCAGATCTTCTACTCCATAAAACTTTCGCATCTCAGAAAGGCACTCCCTGAGAGTCGTGGTTATGTCGGAATCTTTAGTGTCCATAGGTGGGCGATCTTCAAACCCGACCCTGGAAGCAGCAGATGCGGATTGCCAACCCAGTGCTGAAAATACGTTAGGACGAGGTGTCTCCCTGACAATTGGTGTCATCAGAGTGTTGATTTTATCCATCTGCTCTTGAGCAATGAAATTGTTTAAAATCTGTACCGTCACAGGAGTCCTCTCAACTACAATACAAATTTTACACTATTTGAAATTAAACAAGAAGGACTCAGCAATATGGGCATGTTTATGGCTACCCCAATGGACTAGGCCGCCTACATCACTGCCAATAAAAAAGTTATCCCCATCTAGCTCACGCAGTTCAGGGTGGCAACCATTGTAAAGTTTCTTGGACTTCTCTAAGGAGTCTGAAGTCATGCCGCCGCCATAACTACTTACATCCCACTCCCAGGTGCTACAGTCGAGCGGGACATAACTACTAAACCCAAAGTATTCGTAGTTTTTTTGGATTTGATTCATACTTGTTTTAGCTAAGTAAGAGTCAAGCTCTGAGTCCCAAGTGCTCCATAGAAACTGTATTCCAGCTGTCTTACAGTAGAGCTCTAAGAAATGTATGTACTTTAGGTAATAATAAAACGGTAACTCGACTGGAATCACGTCTGATGCAGAGTGAGGTTTCTTACTGTAGTTAGTTTTCTTTTTATATAGATAGTCCGAGTTAGTTCTATCTAGCATCACGTTTGTGAGCTCAAAACTTTCCTGCCCTGGAGCATCTTCGTATTCAACAAAGCCGCTAATAGAAGGCAGAACAGATCTAGTGTCATCTGGAAATAAGCAAACCAGCACCTTTGGGTGGCCATACTTTTTAAAATATGCAAAGATATTTTGGATTATCGCTTGAGTGGACCAAGCACAGACACCAATATTTGATTCTCGTAACCCTAGGTTCTGTGAGATTATAGAGCTCCATCTACGACCCTGAGCAACACCAGAGCCAAAAGTAAATGAGCAGCCAGCAGACAGTAGTTCAGTGAATTCATCAAATCCATCTGATCTGTAGCCTAGATTATTTAAAACATATGAATTAACGTTATCTTCTTTGACGTGGTTAAATACGTCGGTAGGGTGTACTGCAAACTCATTGGAAAATAGCCCAAAAGAGAAACCTTCTGGGTATCTGTCGTACTTGGTACTCATTACGGCGCTTGCATGACAAAATAGTTTTTATACTCTTGGTAAGGAACCACCTCTGGATCAACCCAGAAATCTTCAAAAGTGTGTCGCTGAACAAGTTTGTATCCTAGGCTAGAAAGAATTTCCCGCTGAGCATCTCTCATAGCAGTTGCTTTATAATCACTAAGACCGTCGTGCTCAAAAGTAATAGTAGTGAATCTATAGACATTTAGCGGCAGAGCAATAAGCCCGAGAAGACTTTGATTAGGATTACCAACAGGATTACCCTTGTTGTCGTAGCCAGAGTCGATATCTACTTGAAGGTAGTCAATCTGCTTTGGAAAGTCGTTTTCTTCAAAATACTTACGGTAGTCAAACGTAGTGGCGTCCGCTATAACGCAGCCGTTCTTTCGATTTTGGTTAATCTCTTCAGCGAAGTCAGGGACAACATCTAGAGCAAGACCTTTCCAGTCATACTGAGTCTCCAGTAGCCAGGTGTTGCTGCCATTGAACGAGTGAAAAGCGCCTAGCTCAACGTAGTAACCATTTCGCTTTTCTTTGGTGATGTTGAGGACAAACGACTCTTGAGCAAGGCTTCCGCTATTGCTGCCTTCAAATTCTCTAAAACCGTAGCCGTTCATACTACCCTAACCTTGAAATTTCTCTCTAACTAACGAAACTATACTATCAGTCTCTTTATTGAACTCTATGACCTCTAGGTCTAGCTTGACTTCAGAAAAGTATTCTTCCAGATCTTTTTCAGCTTTTAGGTCATACTCAGATGGTCTTAGCCATAAGATCTTCGTGTCTGGGTGGCATAAGTAGGTCAAAGCCTGAGACCCACCGCTAAACATCGCGACTTCCTTAGCCTTAGTTATTATCTCTACTTGCCAATAAACTGGATATTTTTCTAATTCTACGCATCTATAGCCCATTGACTCGAATAGTGATTCCAACTCGGGCTCTTCAGTATTTTTTCTATCTAAAAAGTTTCTTCTCGTGACATAGATCTTTTCAGTGCCAACACCTTTTGGTGTAAATAATTCTCGTAAGAATCTAATTCGAGCTTCTAAAATAGTGCTGGAGAGTACCAATGTTGTCGGACCAACTGGATAGTGACCAGGTTTTGGTTCAACTAGATCGTTTGGCATCAGGTATTTTACAAGTTGATTATTAGATCTAGCACTGTAGTAGTCAACTGCTTCATTAAATACAGAAATGTCAGTCTCAGTTTTTACGTATGGGATATACATATAGTCGCAGGATATGCCATCAACATCCTCCATTGACGCAAAAATATAAGGCAACTCCAACTTTTCCAAGAAGGAAAAGATATAAGTAAAAGCTTGTGGATATACAGCTGGGTGCGCTGAGTCATACTCGTAGCCTCCGTACACCATACCTCTTGGCATACCGAGACTATTTATTATGTCTGAAAATCGAGATAGAAGTACTACAGTAAATGTTTCACCAGCTTCTTTCAGCCACCATGCCTGAGAGAAAGAATCTAAGAAGTCATGAAAAAAGCGCCCATGGAGATGAATAAACAGGTAGTTGCCATCCCAATGAGTGGCCTGCTTTATACCTAGCTCGGAAGGTAGTGGGTGCATTTCTGGGTGGGACCCACCAAGTTTCTGGGGGTCGTCTAAATCACAAATTGTCCCGTGAAGTACGCCAATCTGGTGTCTAACTGTTGGCATGTGAACTTTAGAGAAGGCTAATCCGCCAGGTCTATCAATGACTTCAATACGGTTCATTACTAAACTCTTCATTCTTAACAACAACCCTAGAGACAGCGTGCCAGGGGAAAATATTTAATCTATTTTCTTCTCCCCCAATAAGGAGATAAATCCCAGACAATCTGTCATCTAAGATGGTTCCCTCAAAAGTTAGTCCATCCTTAAGAACTACCATAGCCCACATTCCATGCGGGCCACCGTATTCATTGTACTTCTGGGCTGCTGTCATTTTCTTCTCCACTATGGCAATCACACGAACATCTATGTCCAGGGAAACTTACCACACATCCATCATGATGTCCAGTCATACACCATCCAAATGGTACAACTTTTTCTTCCCCTGTAGCTACAACAATAGGGGCGTCTGGTGTTTTGCGTTTTTTGGGTGGCACCCAGTTATTCTACAGGAATCCTGTCAGCAAGTTGCATATATGCCCAGTCTAGAACTTGAACAGCTATCTCATCTCCAGCTGCTTCTTTTTCAATCAGCAACTCACGAAAGACATTAAAAAATTGCTGACGCTCTTTATGCTCGCCTAGTTTAATAAAGGCGTCTACTAATAATGACAACCTTGTATCTAAAACAATAAAGTCTGATTCAAGGTCGCCAGGGAGATCACTAGCTTTCATTATTTAATTTTACCAGAGCCCCCTCGGTAGGAATCGAACCTACGACCAAGAGATTAGAAGGCTCTTGCTCTATCCACTGAGCTACGAGGGGTTGGTCTCGGCGGCGGGACTCGAACCCGCAAGTCTTTCGACGGCTGATTTTAAGTCAGCTGCGTATACCATTCCGCCACGCCGAGATACAGTTATACCTTCTCCCACACTCTTTCGTGCAAATAGTAGATGACAGTCTCGGAGATTACGTGGATTGAGACAATGCTGGCAACTAAATCAACCTTGCCAGTCAAAATAAACACGGTCGCAGAGATAATCGACATGTGCACAAAGTGCCAGCTGATGCTTTTATATAAGCTTCGCTTCGTTGACGGTGCCATTTTGCTTCTTTCTGCTAAAGTGGTCGAGAGTGTGGGACTTGAACCCACGACCGACGGATTATGAGTCCGCTGCTCTAACCAGCTGAGCTAACTCTCGATCGTCGGAATGACAGGATTCGAACCTGCGACCCTCTGTTCCCAAAACAGATGCGCTACCAAGCTGCGCTACATTCCGTACCTTATTAAGTTTTGTCCCCCAACCGAGACTCGAACTCGGACACCTCTCGGCACCAGAACCTAAATCTGGCGTGTCTACCAATTTCACCATCGGGGGTGGCGGAAGCGGTAGGATTTGAACCCACGGTAGCTTTCACTACAACAGTTTTCAAGACTGCCGCCTTAGGCCGCTCGGCCACGCTTCCTTATTTTATTTAGTTGTATTGAGCTACTTGGATTCGAACCAAGGCTTTGGATTTTTGTCCTGCATTCAGACCTCCGCGTGCTACCACTAACACTATAGCTCCAGGTTCAGCTTATTTCAGATGCCTCCAAAACAGTTCCTCTGCCTGTTGGAGCCCCGAGTCGGACTCGAACCGACAACCCCCGCTTTACAAGAGCGGTGCGCTACCATTGCGCCATCAGGGCATTGCAGTCCCAACGGGATTCGAACCCGTGCTACTGCCGTGAAAGGGCAGCGTCCTAGGCCACTAAACGATGGGACCAATGCAGTTACATAGTAGCAGTCAATAAGTTAACTTGCAACTCCAGTAGACCCAAATCCACCTTCGCCTCTGTCACTTTCAGTGAGGGCGTCTACTACTTCAAATTCTGCAGTCTCAAACTTCTGAAACACCAACTGTGCGATTCGAGTACCACGATCGATTTCAATCATCTCTGAAGTTGAGTTATAGAGAATTACCCCAATCTCACCGCGATATCCAGAGTCAATAGTTCCAGGAGTGTTTAGAACAGTTATGCCTTGCTTTAGAGCTAGACCACTACGTGGGTGTACAAGTCCAACATAGCCATCAGGAATTTCGACCCAAGTGCCAGTCTTCACAAGCTTGCGAGAGTAAGCAGCGATTGTTGCATTTTCATTTGCAACTAAGTCGCATCCAGCGTCTCCGATTTGTGCATACTTAGGGACATTCCCTACAACTTTAATTTTTACTGCCACTTATTTACCTCTAACGATCCTCTACAGAATGGACAAAGTCCGCTTACAAGATTATCAATACTATGCCAAACCCCGCACTTGTGGCAACAATCTCTGTCAGTCATTATTGTTTTCTTCTAGTTCTGCTTTTTTAGCAGCTAGTTTTTCTTTATGTTCTATAGCTAAATTCTCAACGGTTTGGTTTTTATAGTGTACGCGCCGTACTCGCTCTAGTCGGAAGCTTCTGCAGTTCTCTGAACCTTTAGGGCCACCCCAGACATCTATCCAAACAACACCGTTGTGGTTAGTCACCTGTTGCATAAATCTAAATCGACCGCGTTCCCCCGATATCTTCAATTCTGTACCAGGGGCAACGTTTCTTCCATTTATCTGAATCTGCGTCTCATACACCCAAGTGTCATTGGGCTTTGGAGCAGCAGGGGCCGTGTCTTTTTTCTTTCTCCCCATTGCCTATCTATCCCTCGTTAGTTAACCAATCAACAACTTCTGGGTTGTCTTTCAGAAACCCTAGCATATCAGCTTCAAAAATACCAATAAAGTGGTGTTCCCAGACTTCGTAGTCATCTTTTTTAGTTGGTTTCTTAGGACCATCATTCACCATGCGAATTGCATGCATAACTTCATGGAGCAGTGTTTGTTGTTTCTTACTTAGCGCGAGAGACTTGTCAATGACAATTAAATTACCTTGATCAAGCGTATAGCCGTAGTTGCTCTCATTGAGAGTCCCGTCTTGCTTAGGATCACGTTCTTCTATTGTGTATAGCTGACCAGCAATCTTAATTTTTTTTGGTGTAGCCATTTCATCCTTTTGTCGGCAGAGTACGCACCTGTCATTTACAGATATACCATATTCCAAGATAAAAGCATAGTATAGGAATAAAGTTAGTAGTTTATACTTAACCTATGGAGATCATAGACCACGGGCATGACATCATAGAATATTCGGAAGCTATCCCGAATATTAGCACAATAATCGATAATATCCTAAAGCTTGACGCAGACAAGAATATCTACCCAGTAATGCCGCCATTTGAAGAGTGGAAAGAGGGAGCTCACGACGAAAATGGTAATTTTATATATCAATTTTTAAAAGGCCGAAAAAAGCTAATCTACATGGGTAGGGAAGCCGTCGAGAACCCAGAAGCTGCAAAAATTGTCAAAGAGATGGTAGTAGATCCAATTTGCATTCCGCTAGATGAGTGTATTAGGCACTATGCCGAAGCGGTTGGCGTTCAGAGCGAGCCAGCAAGTAGAAACCTAGACATACGCCTGTACGACACGGGGATGGGCCTAGGTCCGCATGGTGACATAAATCAAGACTTCCAAAACGAGTTCAGCTTCGTCGTGTACCTAAACGATGACTATGAAGGCGGAGAGCTAAAGTTTAACGACAAAGATATAACCATAAAACCTAAAGCTGGTTCAGTTGTAGGATTTAGATCCCTAGAAATCCACGAGTCGTTACCAACAACATCTGGTATTAAGTGGCACATTCCATATTTTTGGTATCTAGGAGTTGGCTCCGTTATGTGCAATAAAGAAACACCACTCCTAAACTGGGACGAGTATTTCTCTAAAAAATAAGTTACTCTAAATCTTTAGTAAATGGCGTAAACTCAGACAAGTTCATTCGCTTGCCTAGCTTAGACACTTCGAGATATTGATCAAGCAGCTCTTTAGTTGGTGCTCCCCAGAATCCTAAAATATCTCCTCTAAATATTGCTTGAACTCGTCTCATACTTTCAGCTTGTCTTTGATCCCAAACAGCACCTTCAGGGGTTGATGGCGGCCGCTGAGTGTTTTCTACCAGGTCCCGCTCCTGAGGGTGTTTCTTACTTCCCCATCTATCTTTATGCCATTGAACAGGTGGCTTTATTACAAATATTCTGTATCCTCTAGTCCAAGCTCTCATTGCTAGTAAGAGCTCTTCACCAAAAAACATCAGCTGAGGATCATAACCAACTTCAGTTAAAAACTCTGCTTTAGTGAATAAAAATCCACCCTGTATGTTGTAATGCTCCAAAAAGTCAGAGCTTGTTTCTTCCCACATTCTAGCCCCATTTGGGTGCCCAACATTTATAGGCAGTCCAAACGACCTATGCTCATCCGAATACGTTATCGGCAGCCCAATTACATCAGCATCTGGATCATAGCCACAGATGTTGTTATCTTCATCAGTCCACCACATCTGGCCAAAGTAGGAAATAATAGGCTTTTCTGCTACTTGCTCTATTTTCTTGTGAGAAGACACCAGGATAGAGTCCCAGTTTTTCTGAAAAAGCATATGGGCGTCTATTTGGTAATAATATTTTTCACCGTTATACAATGCAGAAACGCAAGCTCTAGCAACTCCTAGCCCCAAAGAGATGGGATAGTGCACATTAACTACTCTAACCTGTGGGTGTTTATACGTCAGGTCTACACCAAAAGTGTTGTGGTTCCAGACTCCGAAGCTTAAGAGTTCGGGCCTCTCAGCCATCTCTAGCGCATTCTCTATGGTTTGAACGATATCTACTTCGTTCATGCCAGCTATACCAACAAATATTGTGTCTAGATCAGTCAAAATTAAATCCTCGAGGCACATATCTCAGCAAGTATTTCATCTGCGGAGAACCTGACATATTCGCCCTTACTGTGATCTACAGTTACCATTGCAGGAAAAAACTCGCATTTTTTACCTAAAGCTTTAGCCAGAGGACCGTGACCACCAAAATTAAATCTATTTCCTGCAGAAATCAAAATTATTTTGGCATCTGGGTTACAAAATAGAGTATTCGTCATACCACTGCCTCCAGCGCCAGCAATATAGCTGCTCGAGCTAAAAAGTTCTATCTGCTCTTGCACAGAAAAATCTCCTGGAGAGATTACCTGATACCCATTGTCTTGGAAATATTTTTCTAATTTTTCCTCGTCTGATAGCGAAAATGCTCGTGCTTTTTTCATTTCCAGCTCAATAAGGCTTTCTGGTAGTGATTTAGCTATGTTGGCGACAGCCACGGCCATTTCACTATTAGTAGGAACCTCTCCTGTTTTAGCATAAGCATCCCAAGCATCAGCTAGCTTCCAAGTTGCTTTGGATTCTTTCAGCCTGGATACGTAGATCTTTTTATCTGCATTAGTTTCTTTAATATGGTCAATAAACTTAGCTCTTAGTGTCTCAGCGAAGAAATCTTCCATCAAATAAGCATTTCCAGTATCTAAGACAGTAGAGTCGTACCCGTAAATTTCTACAAGTTGGTCTAGCTCGGCTGGGCCAGTTAAGTATATAAAGTGTAAGTTTTCCAGATGTACGCTATTGACAGTAGACCAGTCAATAATCACTAAATCATTTTTGTATATTTCCCGAATAAATTTTTCTGGGCTACTTACGGGATTACTTCCTAAGCACGATTTAGCTCTATCGTCAGGGTAATCGAGGTTGCAACCGCAAAAAACTACGGGAACTATATCTGGAACATAAGTTTTGATCAATTCATACTGCGCAACATAGTCCCGCAAGGTGTGGAAGTAGAAATTCTCAGAGTCAGGGAAGATAAAGTAATTACCGACTAGGTCTATCGCACCATCTGGTGCCGCAATACTATTGTGTATAGATACAGAATTTAAGCTTTTTATTTCTAAATTGGAGCCTTGGTCCAACAATGGAGTAAAGCTTAAGGACGTGTACGATACTTTATATCTGTAGTCTCTAGCCATTAGTAGATAAATCTAGACTTGTCTTTTTTCTTACAGAGTTTTTTCTTTATCCTGTGGAGCCAAATTCTAATCTCGTAGTATAGATGTTTCATAAGTCTTCTCCCACTCAATGATGTCGTTAGCATCATTTAACATTGGCTGACCTTTTATGTTCAAACTTGTGTTAAGTAGCACAGGTACACCAGTCAAATTATACCACTTAGTTAAAAGTTCATAGAGACCTGGGTGCTGCTCCCGATTTACAGTTTGAACCCTAGACGTGCCGTCAGCATGTACAACGCTAGGGATTAACTCTGGCTTTAGGCATTTAGGCGTAAACTGCATATACGGAGACGTGTAGTTCATCTCAAACCACTCGGAGGCGTGCTCTTCTAAAACAACTGGAGCAAAGGGCCTGAATAGCTCGCGTTTTTTTATCTTGTTTACTTTGTCCTTAATATCAGGATCACGAGGGTCAGCAAGAATACTGCGATTGCCAAGAGCTCTCGGTCCATATTCAGCCCTTCCACTAGCTACTGGTGCTATTTTATCTTCAATAAGGGCGTTTAGTATTTTTTCTACAGGGTAAGACCCACCTAGGTCATGCCCTAAATACGGACCCTTCCAGTTTAAATGCTTCTCATATATAGCCGCAGCCGCGCCTAGTGCAGAGCCAGCATCTCCAGGATTAGGCATAATCCACACATCATCGAATAATGACCACAATTCAGTATTTGCTTTGCTGTTTAGGGCGCAACCGCCCATAAATACTAGGTTTGATTTGCCAGTTTTCTTTTTGGCGTAACGCATGAACTCCATAAGCCTAAGCTCATATACCTTTTGCACAGCCGCTGCAATGTCGAATCGATCTTGTTCGTGAATCTCTTGATCCCAATTGTCAATACCACGGTGAAAGTTGTAGGTTTGATAGTCAAATCTAGGGAAATAGTTTAAAACTTTGTAGTAGTACTTAGTCCAGTTGCCATACGCAGCCATACCCATCATGATGTACTCTTCTTCATTTGGCTTAAGGCCAATTAAGTGAGTAAAGGCAGAGTAAAAAAGACCATAGCTGAAGGGATACTTCCAGCGCTTGACTTGCTTAAGCGAGTCCTCTTCACCGACCCAAATAGAGCTGGTAGTAAACTCACCGATTGCATCCAGCACAACTACTACCGCATCATTAAAAGGAGAAGTGTAGTATCCAGCGGCCGCATGAGAGTGGTGATGGTATGCCGTATATGTTGGAATACCTTTAAGGGCTGGGTAGCTTTTGTAGAACGGTTTTCCTCCACCAAAACCACCCCTAGTAAGAATTCTCCACTTTTTAAGCCATCTATCTTCGTAGTAGGCAATTTGATCTGGAACTCCAAAAGAGAGTGCTTCTTTCAGGATCTCGGAGTTATTAAACCAATCATTTTTTACCTTGCTGTACCTCTCGGCATGGGCAGCAAATAAAATCTCACCATCTTCTATTACTGCTACAGCAGCGTCATGAGTAGTCTCATTAATTCCCAGTAATCTCATAGAACTAGTCTATCTTTAAATTATTTAGCCAAATACTGAGCTACCCCCGTCAAAGTTTCCGTGCCATCAGACAATACCGCTTTAACTCTAATGTTGTATAGAATCCCAAGCTTTGTGGTTACTTTTACGGATGTCCCAGTGGTAGACCTAACTAGTGACCAGGTGTCAGTGTTGTAAATTGAAACTTCTATTTTGTATCTAGTCGCGCCGTCCACTTTAGCCCATGAAACATCTGCAGTCACAGAGCCTAGCCCTCCTCTTTGCGCGACTGAAACTTTAGAGTCAATAGTCACTACTGGATCTGGCATAGGGGCTATTAGATTTGCTGCACTAGCGCCAACATTTCTAATCGCCAAAGTTGCTGGACCTAGTCCTTGACTAGTTTTTGCACTAACCCTGTAGAGAGAAGTGTTAGAAGTTTTTGTAGGATCCAGTGAGTAGCTGAGAGACTTTGTTTCTCCAATAACACTCCAAGAATTATTCACGTATTGCTCTATGACATAACTCACCTTGGAGAAACTCCCCGAGTATGTAGGTCTAGACCAGTAAAGTTTGTTGTATTTTATTGTAAAGTTTTTAGGGGCAGATAGATTTTTTACAGTGGGGGCTGAAACAATCGGAACAGTATCCGTGATTGGCACATCGGGGGCATAGTTAGTCGGTGCAACATTGACTAGATTATTGTTTAAAGAGTTGGAGTCTAAGACCACACCCCTTTGAGATAGAGCGGATAGAGATTCAAGTAGCCCATCTGACCATCTAGCCAAATCGCCACTGACGTATGTTGCCACTGCACCAGATACAAATCCAGCAGCCTGTGAAGTCCCACTTTTTTGCGATATAGCAGAGTAGTTCCCTGGGACGTTTGAGGATATCTTAGACCCAGGGGCAAAAATATCTACACAATCTCCCCAGTTGGAGAAAGGAGATTTAAATCCTTCATAGTTTATAGATCCAACAGCAACTACACCCCTGGCGCTAGCGGGAGAAAAAGTGCACGCGTCTACATTAGAGTTTCCAGCTGCGGTAATCACTACCATCCCCGCATCAACGAGCTGAGAAACAGCAGCATTTACGGCGTCGTCTTTAGGACCACCAAGACTCATGTTGACGATTCCAGCATAGTCAGCTGAATGATTTTTTAGGATCCAATCAATACCAGCAGTGAGGGTGGACGTATTGCCTTGACCAGAGCAATTCAACACTCTGATAGGGACTATCAACGACTTCTTAGCTACCCCATATTTGGTGCCAGCAACAATCCCAGCTACATGGGTGCCATGCCCTTGGCAATCTGATTGATCTAAATTTTGATTAAATGCATCAAAACCACCTAAGACACGACCACTCAGATCTGGGTGATTGGCATCTACACCAGTATCTACAATGTAGATACGAACCCCATCGCCAGAGCTACCGTATGAATAAGTAGAGTCAGTTACACCATCTACTCTATCTAAGCCCCACTCAGCACCAACCTGAGTTTCCATAGCGTGAAAGATGGTCTCTGGATTTGGCTGCACGGAAGTGCCGCTAGATATAAGAGCTAGTCCAAGAATGGTTGCTAATAATTTAGTCATAGCTAGACACTAACATAGTGTTTACCAAATAGCAAACAATTTTGTGGACCTGGCGGGAATTGAACCCGCGTCCAATGAAAGTTTCATCGTTCTTCTACAAGCTTAGGCTCTACCAGCCACGGTACTACGAAGGCGGGATCTTGAGGTCTCCTGCTGCAACCTTTTGGTTTGTCCTATTTATTTAAAGCCTAGCTGCCCACTTAGGACTAGTGCTTTGCTAGGGGTTCTAACTACTTATCAGGCAGCTAGAGCGAATGTTGAACGTGATTCAGCATTTATATTTTTGCTCGATTTAAGAGTTACGAGCGTCTCTGCTTGCTTCACCGACTTCAGTTTCACTGTCGAAACCAGTCAGGCCCTTGTATTTAATTGTAAGCCCTCCGTGGTCACCGATTACCGCGGTTCGAAACTATTCCCGAGGGCTCTACATCCTAGACGGTCGCTGTACTTTCTACCCCTGAACGGGTTCCAGACTTTCGCACTATCACTCCGCCAGGGTAGGCTTCGGATGTAGACAGCAGTCACAAAAGTTATTCAGACTTCTGCCTTGCGTGGACCAGATGGGATTTGCACCCACTAGTAGGTTTACTTAAGCACCTACACCTTGTCCCCGTCCGACGGGGCTGGTCCTAGTCGTTTCGCGTACGCGGGAGACCAATCCTTGATGGAGCAAGCCTAGGGGACTAAATGTGTAGTCTCCCACACGCCGTACTAGGCCTTGCTTCGTGGACTGCGAGGAATCGCACCTCGGCAACACCATACGGTGCACCTCTCACTACTCTGTTCGCGATGGTCAAGTAGTGCAGCCCTGCACCGAGGATATCGCCCCTTCGGATTCGCCCGACTGTCGGGAGGTTGACCTTGCAAGTAGCCATCATAAGAGACAGCATCAACCCGAATCTATTATAGCTTATTTGTCAGTAACTAGACGGCGCTTCTCGGAGTCCCAGACCTTTGGGCGTTTCTTTGATGCTTTACCGTTTTTACGATCAGTAGTTGTTTTTGATGGAGCTGGAGCTCCACCTTTTCCTTTTGCCATTTTTGTCCTTAGATGTCGATTCCACGGTTTGTTGCACGCCACGTGGATGGTGCGTGATTTGCCTCTACTGCTTTCTTGTGTAGATGGTCATCGTAGAGACGAATTATGTGAAGACACGGATCACCGCCATCTTCGAAATCTGCATCCTCTGGCTCTGAGGTGGGGAGTCCGTCATGGGTGTAGCACACAGCTGGGCCACACCAACCTTTTTTAATTCCGTGGGCTAGCCACTCTTCAAAGTCTTGCATATAAAAATAATAACCCCTACCCGACATAGTGTCAAGTAGGGGTTCTTATTGGTGTTATTTACAGGCCAGTTTCGTCAGAAGACTCTGGTTCAGCCTTCTTGCCTTTTCCTGCTTGGCCACCGAAAGCACTGTTGATCTCGTCAACATCCAACTTTCCGTCGATCATGTATGCACGAGATAGATTCTCAGCAACATCCATTACGCCGATAAATGCAGCCATTGCACCTGCTTGCCAGAGTTCAACTCCAGCAATAGAACCACCAGCAAAGGTTCCGCTTACGCGAAGAATGATCAATGCTGCTGTTCTACGGAATACTTCAGCGAATACTCCCATAATTGCTCCTAGGTTGTGAAAGGGTTATGCCTCTCTCCCAGGCTCTTTTATTCTACCACTTACCAGACGGTAGGAGTTGGGGGCTTTCTGTTTATAGAGATGCCTTTGCGCTTTCTTAGGGACTCACGCTGTGACTCAGTAGTTCCACCCCAGATGCCTATTTCCACATTCTTTAGTGCATACTCTAAGCATTGAAATGTTAAGGGGCATGAAGCGCATATTTGCTTAGCAGTAGCCAGGTTTACGTACTTCGAGACAACTTTGTTGGGAGCAATCTCTGTCTCTTGAGGGAAAAATAGCTCTGGATCTACGTTTGCGCAGGCTGGTTGGTCGTCTAGGATAAATTCAGGAATTTGAAGGTTTCTGTTATCTGCACGACGTCCCATTTATTATCCTCTTTTTGCGCTAAACCCAGTCCCGTTAAAGGTAATTGGGGGTGTACCGAATACACGTAACAGTTTACCGTCACACCCCTTCTCAGCGCAAGTCGAGCGAGTAGGTTCTTCTGTCATTCCACGAATTTCTGAAAACTTGTGTTCAGTATTTTGTGAACATTTATACTCGTATGTAGGCATAGTTATATCTTACAAAAGAAAAACCACCCCGAAGGGTGGCTTTTCTGTTTTGACTACTTACTTATTGCCGCCACATGGGCAGGCTCCGTCGCACTTGCAGTCGTCCATGATACCTCCTTAGAAGTCCCAGTCGTCGTCAGTAATAGATTCATGCTTGCCCATGACGTAGCTTGAACCAGATCCCGAGAAGAAATCGTGATTCTCGTCACCGCCAGGGGATAGAGCAGCCATGATTGCTGGATTAACGTTACACACTTCCTTAGGGAACAATGCCTCAAATCCCAAGTTCATCAGAGCCTTGTTTGCGTTGTAGTGCAAGAACTTCTTGACGTCTTCGGTCAATCCCTTCTCATCGTAAAGGTCAGCGGTGTACTTGATCTCGTTCTCGTAGAGCTCGAGGAGAAGATCGTAGGTGTACTGCTTAAGCTCTTCTTGACGTTCTGGGGTTGATTCGTTGTATGCCAACTGGAACTTGTACCCGATGTAGTAGCCATGCACAGCCTCATCACGAATAATTAGGCGAATTAGGTCAGCGGTGTTGGTCAGCTTTGCTCTGGAAGACCAGTACATCGGTAGGTAGAAGCCCGAGTAGAACAGGAAGGACTCCAAAAGCGTGGAGGCAACCTTGCGCTTTAGTGGGTCATCACCGCGGTAGTAGCTAAGAATAATCTCAGCCTTCTTTTGGAGATACGGATTCTCTTCGCTCCAACGGAATACCTCGTCAATCTCCTGAGTAGACGTGAGGGTCGAGAACACACTCGAGTAACTCTTAGCGTGAACCGATTCCATGAATGCGATGTTGGTGATTACCGCTTCCTCATGCTGAGTACGAGCATCTGGAAGGATACTCATCGACCCAACAGTGCCCTGAATGGTGTCGAGCATAGTCAATCCAGTGAAAACTCGCATAGTCAGCTGCTTCTCTGCTTCGGTAAGAGTGCTCCATGACTGAATGTCATTAGAGAGAGCAATCTTTTCTGGGAGCCAGAAGTTCTGAGTTAAGCGGTTCCAAACTTCTAAGTCAACCGCGTCTTCAACTTTGTTCCAGTTAATTGGCCGAGTTATAGCTGACATGATACACAACCTTCCATTTCTGTTCCTTCTAGTGCATTCTGGCGAATGCGGATGTAATAAATAGTCTTGATGCCCTTCTTCCATGCGTAGATCTGTGCACGGTTGACATCGCGAGTGGTGGCGGTGTCCTTGAAGAACAGGGTTAGCGATAGACCCTGGTCAACGTGCTGGGTAGCAGCAGCGTAGACGTCGATAATTGCCTCTGGGCCAATCTCATAGGCATCCTTGAAGTACTCAAAGTTGTCGTTGGTTAGGCCAGGAGCTGGATAGTAGACGCGACCTAGCTTGCCCTCCTTGCGTACCTCAATAGGGGCAGCAATTGGGTGGATCGAGCTGGTTGAGTTGTTTACATAGCTAATCGACCCAGTAGGTGGAACGGCCTGCAGGTTCTGGTTGTAGAGGCCGTGCTCCATTACGAAGTCACGAAGCTCTACCCAGTCCTTCTTCTTAGGAAGCTTAATCTTTGCGTCCTTGAATAGCTGTGTAACCTTCTCAGTTGCAGGCTCCCACTTCTGGTCGATGTATTTATTGAAGAAGCTACCGTCAGCGTACTTAGACTTTTCAAAGCCATCAAATGGGCTCTTGGTCTCCTGAGCCATCTCTGCAGATGCCTTCAGGGCATTGTAGAGAATAGTCATGAAGTACATGTTGGTGAAGTCTAGCGACTGTTCGTCACCGTAGTGCATACGCTCCTGACCAAAGTAACCGTGCAGGTTCATCTGGCCAAGACCGATAGCGCGAGACTTGCGGTTACCCTCAGCGATAGACATGACTGAGTCAATGTAGCTCAAGTCTGCAACTGCGGTAAGAGCCTTGATAGCCGTCTTTACTGACTTAGCAAAGTCTGGAGACTGCATCATCTTGGCAACGTTCAGCGAGCCAAGGTTGCAAGAGATGTCCTTACCAATTTCCTTGTAGCTAAGGTCATTGTTGTAGGTGGTTGGAGTGTTCACCTGCAGAATCTCAGAGCAAAGGTTTGACATGTTAATGCGGCCCTCGATCGGGTTTACCGCATTTACAGTGTCTTCATACATGATGTATGGGTAGCCAGACTCAAACTGAAGCTCGGCAATGCGCTGCAGTAATTCACGAGCCTTGATCTTAGTCTTTTTAATCTCTGGGTTATCTACCATTTCTTGGTACTTCTCGGTAACCGAGATGTCGCCGAATGGAACGCCGTACACACGCTCTACATCGTATGGGCTGAACAGATACATGTCTTCATTGTTCTTAGCCAACTCCATAGTTACGTCTGGGATAACCACACCAATCGAGAGAGTCTTAATACGAATCTTCTCGTCGGCGTTCTCACGCTTGGTGTCTAGGAATCGCATGATGTCTGGGTGGTGGGCGTTTAGGTAAACAGCACCTGCACCCTGTCTAGCACCCAGCTGGTTGGCGTAGGAGAAGCTATCTTCCAAAAGCTTCATCACTGGAATGACACCCGAAGACTGGTTCTCAATCTTCTTAATTGGAGCGCCAAGCTCACGTAGGTTACTTAGGTTTAGAGCAACACCGCCACCGCGCTTAGATAGCTGCAGGGCTGAGTTGATGCCGCGAGAGATTGACTCCATGTTGTCTTCGATGCGAAGCAGGAAGCAGGAGACAAACTCACCGCGCTGCTTCTTACCAGCGTTCAAGAAAGTTGGAGTAGCAGGCTGGAAGCGACCAGAGATGATTTCCTCAACCAACTCTTTAGCAAACTCCTCGTCACCCTTGGCTAGCATAAGGGCGTTCAGTACAACGCGGTCTTCGAAGCGCTCCAGGTAGCGGGAGCCGTCGAAGGTCTTAAGGGCGTACTGGCTGTAGAACTTGTATGCACCTACGAAAGTAGGGAAGCGAAACTTGTGAGAGTAGGCCTGTTTGAATAGGTCCTTGATGACCTCGTCTGAGTACATGTCAAGGACTTCCTTTTCGTAGTACTCGTTCTCTACTAGATAGTGAAGCTTCTCCTCAATCGAGTGAAAGAAGACGGTGTTCTGGTTGACGTGGTCTAAGAAGTAGCGACGAGCTGCCTCTTTATCCTTATCAAACTGAATTGTCTTATTCTCACCCCAAAGGTTGAGCATTGCATTTAATTCGTGGTAGCTGTAATTCTCCACAGCGTTTCCAGCCTCTCTTTTACTTGTTCTACGTCGTCTGGTGTTCCCATAATCTCAACGCGGTACAGCAAAGGTACACCAATTTTTGCTGCAATCAGCTCTGCTGCCCGACAATAGTGGTCACCAAAGTTTGTGTTGCCCATCCCGACAACACCGCGTAGTAGGTCTCTATTGGTTTTGAAGCTTAAAAACTTCTTAACCTGCACAGGAATAGTAGTGTTTTCATTGCCACCACCGTAAGTAGGGACAACTAAAACATACTCATTAGAAGCCATAAAAGGCTCGTCTTCATTCCATCGGACGGGAATCCGCTGAGAAGGAAGATTTAATTTCTCTACAAACCTGTGCGTATTGTTAGAGACGTTAGAGAAATATATAAGGTCATACACTTTTATGCAAGTGCAGACAACTTGTCTGGTCTAAATCCACTCCAGTGGTCATCTCCTGCAATCACAACAGGAGCAGCTTGGTATCCTAGGCTTTTCACGAGATCCATTGCAGCAGCATCCTCACTTAAATCAACTACCTCAAACGATACATCCTTGTTCTTTAAGTATTTCTTTGTGCTTTCACACTGAACACATGCTGGAAGGGTGTACACAGTTACCATTTTGTTGGTACCTTTCGGAGTTGAGACGAGAAATCCTGACGCTTATTGACCAAAAATGGTCGCGTCAGGACTGATTGGATAACCAGTATAGAACAAAATCTAGTGGTTGATTTTTATTCTTCACCCAAGAATAGTGCTTCTACAATTTCTTTGCAAATCGGACAGACGGGAAATTTTTTTGGATCTCTGCTTGGAATAAACAGCTCTCCACAAAGAGCCAGAACAGCTTTCCCTAATACATACCCCTCGGTAACAGATGCAGCTTCAGCGTAGTGAGCATACTTAGGCTTACCATTCTCGGTTACTTGCTCTTCTACGCGAGTATCTTCAATTACAGACGTCATAAGGTAAGTATAGTCTCATCAGGACTTCGCATGTGCGGTACAATTAGAGGGACTCTATCCCTCTCCCGCCGAAACGAGTTAAGTTGAGTGCTCCAGCAGGACTATATAACATAGTTGCCGATCAAGGCTCAACACTTTCGCGCATCGTTTACTACAAAGATCCAGCAAAAAAGCCAATACTTTTTAGTGGCTACACAGCCAGGATGCAAGTTAGACCATCTTACGACAGTTCAAACGTAATTCTAGAGCTAACTACTGAAAACGGTGGAATAGAGCTAGGTCAAACAGACGGCAGCATAGCTCTCTACGTGGATGACGTTGTCATGGTCACAATCCCAGAGGGGATATATGTGTACGACTTAGAGCTTATAGCTCCGTCTGCAGATTTATTTGTTTACAAAATTCTTCAAGGCAACTTCGCAGTTAGATCGGAGGTGACCAGATAATGGCTGGATATACAGTTAGCTCAGTTACATCTGGTAAATACGCACGTCAAGTGACGGTAGCGGCGTCTGGCCCGCAAGGTGCACAAGGACCAGCTGGTGCTAAAGGTGATACTGGTGAACGTGGATACACTGGTGGTCTAGCTGCCAGGTTTAAATTTTTAAACTCTTACAATGCCTCAAACCCAGGCGGCGGTTATTTTGCATTTAATAATGCAACATTTATGTCAGCAACAGAGCTATACATCTCTAGCACCGATACATTGACCGACAGTCAGTCTGCTCTACTTAGCACAGTAATCCAGTCAGACAACGGCTACAAAGCAGTTCTCACTCTACAAAAAGTGAGTGACCCACGCAAGACATCACGCTTTTATGTCACTGGTGGAACAGATAACTCTGGCTGGTGGGATTTCCAGATCGAGTACATCGGCGGATCAGTTCTCAGCTGGACCTATAACGAGCAAGTAGATATTCTTGTCACTCCTATTGCCGACCGTGGCGATGTAGGTCCAACTGGTCCAGTAGGTCCAGCAGGCCCTGGTGTGCCAGCAGGCGGTTTAGTTGGCCAGATTCTTCGAAAAATCGGCGAGCTTGACTATCAAACCGAGTGGGTAGACCCAGAATCTGTTCAAGACGTAGCTTTAAATGAGCTAACAGATGTTGATTTGTCATCGTTAACCGACGGTCAAGTTCTAGTTTACGAACAGTCCACAAACAAGTGGATACCCACATTTCCAGAAACTCTCCCTCAATCGTCCGAGTCGCTCTCTGGTACAATTGAGGGAGGATCCGCGTCGACTTTTTAGGGAATAAGCCATGGCCGTACAGATACAACTTAGAAATGATACAGCAGCTAACTGGGCTTCAGCAAACCCAACCCTAGCCAAAGGCGAGATTGGTGTTGAAATCGACACCAACAAGATGAAAATTGGTCTCGGCAACACTGCTTGGAACGACCTTTCCTATATGGGAATTGACTCAGAGGAACTAGTGCCACTGGTTTCCTATACCCACACGCAAGGCGCAGACAGTGACGTCTGGACTATTGCACACAACCTAGGCTTCTACCCATCTGTCAGCGTATTTATGTCGTCTGGCGATGTTGTAGAGGGAGCAATTGAGCACCAAGACGTAAACACTCTAACAATCACCTTCTCGGTAGCCATTTCGGGTACCGCGTACCTCTCCTAAGGAAAATAACAAATGGCAAAACAGTTCTTAACGAACCTGAACCTCAACAAGAATGAGCTTCAGAATGCAAGAATTCAAAATCTTGCTACTGCTCCCTCATCGCCTGTTGTCGGTCAATTCTACTTCAACACTACAGACGGTCAGCTGCAGGTATACACTGGCGTAACTAACGGCTGGGTAGCTCTAGCTGCTGGCGGAAACGTTGCAGAGGCAATCAATGCCGCTATTGCAGCTCTAGACCTGGCTAACACCTACGATGCTATTGGTTCAGCTGACGCCGCCGAGACAGCAGCAAACCTATACACAGACGGCGAGATTGTAACTGCACTTACGACTGCTCAGGGGTACGCTGACACAGCCGAGGCCGATGCTAAGTCATACGCAGACGGACTAGCCGTCAACTACGATGCTGCAGGCTCTGCAGCTTCTGCACAGGCTAATGCTGCAACTTACACCAACACCGTTGCAGCTGGACTGACCTCAGACATTGCTAATGCAAAGTCAGAAGCAATTGCTGCAGCTGAGAGCTACACAGACAACGCAGTAGCTGCCTTAGTTGACTCTGCCCCAGCCACTCTAGACACTCTTAACGAGTTGGCTGCCGCACTTCAGGACAACCCAAATGTTATCAGTGACCTTACCGACATTGCCGCTGGTAAGCAAGACACTCTAACCGCTGGTACTGGCATCACCATTGATGGCCTCACTGATACCATCTCGGTAACTGCTGACACCTACGACGCTTTCGGTGCTGCCGCTTCGGCTCAGACTGCTGCAGAGCTTTACGCTGACGGTGTAGCTCTAACAGCAGAGAACAATGCAAAAGCTTATGCTGACGGCCTAGCTGTTAACTACGACGCCGCGGGTGCTGCTGCCACTGCTTACACAAACGCTGTAACTTACACCAATGCTGCTGAAGCTAACGCTATCGCACACGCTAACACTGTTGCAGCTTCTGCTGAAGCCAATGCAATTGCTCACGCTAACACTGTTGCAGCTACTGCATACACCAATGCAGTTTCATATGTAGATACAGCTATTAGCAACATTGACCTAACCTACACAACTGATGATGTAACTGAAGGCACCAACCTATACTTTACCCAGGCTCGTGCTCGTGGTGCAGTTTCTGCTGACAACACTTACATTAGCTACAATGCAACAACTGGTGAATTCTCACTAGACACTGCAAATGCAGCTACTGTTGCTTACGCAGACGACATTTATGACTCGTTGTCAGCTGACATCGTGTCTGGCATCACTTCGGCTGCTCAGAGCATTACTAACAACTACACTGCTGCTGACAACACTCTAAGCACTAACCTGACTACCGCTTACCAAGCTGCAGACACTGCACTAGAGGCAAGCCTTACTCAGGATTTTCAGGACGCCGACAACGTTGTTCTCAGCACCCTTCGCAGCGAGATTCAGTCTGCTGCAGCTGGCCTAGATGTCAAGGAATCAGCTAGAGTAGCAACAACCGCTGACATTACTTTGTCTGGTACTCAGACAATCGACGGTGTTGCAGTTGTAGCTGGCGACCGAGTTCTTGTAAAGAACCAGGCAACTGCTTCTGAGAATGGTTTGTATGTTGTTGCAGCTGGTGCATGGTCTCGTGCAGCAGATGCAGATGAGCCTGCAGAGCTGAACGCTGGAACCTTCGTATTCGTTGAAGAGGGTTCTGTAAATGCTGACACTGGCTGGGTAGTCTCAACTAACAATCCAATCACTATCGGCACCGATGCAATGAACTGGACCCAGTTCTCTGGTGCTGGCGTTATTACTGCTGGCAACGGTTTGACCCAGAGCGGTACAGAGTTTAGTGTTGTTGCTGGCTCTGGCATCACCGTAGACGGTAGCGGTGTAAGCATCGCTTCTGACTACGCTGGTCAGGCTTCGATTGACACCGTTGGAACCATTACCACTGGTACATGGGAAGGCAGCACAGTTGATGTTGCTCACGGTGGTACTGGTGCAACCATCTTTACTGATGGTGAGTATCTAGTAGGTAACGGAAGCAATGCGCTTACTACCGTCTCTAGCATCCCTGGTGCAGACATATCTGGTGACATCTCTGGAAACGCCGAGAACGTAAACGGAACCGTTGCGATTGCAAACGGTGGTACTGGTGCAACAACTGCTGCTGGTGCTCGTGCAAACCTTGGTGCAACCACCAAGTACGCAGAGAACAACGGCAGCCTAACTCCAGCCAATGGAATCGTAACTTGGACCGTAGCCCACGCTCTAAACACCTCTGACGTAACCGTACAGATGCGTGATGCTTCAACCAACGCTGTTGTAGAAGCAGACATCGTAATCACCAACGCCAACACTGTAACCGTGAGCTGGAATGCAGCAGCAACTGTATCTGCAGACAGCTACCGTGTAGTGGTAACTGGCTAATAGTAAAATAGTTAAGATCTAAAAGAAAGAGGTCGCTCTAATGGCAAGTAAGAAATTCCTAACACCGATTAATATCGTGCAGGGACCTGCCTTCCCAGCTGACGCTGACCAGGGCGACCTCTTTTTTAGGTCTGACCTTGGCTCTATGTATACATACGACGGCAGCGCCTGGGTATCGATGACCGCCAGTGACATTACAAATGTCGACGGTGGAAATGCAACAAGCGCTTATAACATCAACTACGACGGTGGCGGACCGTCTTCTTTTTAAGGAATAAGGACTAAGAAAAAATGGCAGTCAGAATTCAATTCAGACGCGGTACCGCCGCAGAGTGGGCAGCAGCAAATCCAACCCTAGCCCCTGGTGAGCTAGGTTATGAGTCAGACACTGGCTCTTTCAAGATTGGTAACGGTACAACTGCCTGGGCGTCTCTTGCTTACGGTGCAGTTGGCGAAGCATATGTAGACAATGCTATCGCTAACGTGGTAGGACTCTCCCCAGAGACTCTAGACACCCTAGAAGAGCTTGCAGCTGCTGTAGGCAACAACCCTAACTTTGTTCAAACGGTAACTGACATGGTTGCAGATGCTGAAGCCAACGTTGTTGCCTATACTGACAATGCCGTGGCTAGCTTGGTAAATGCAGCGCCACAAACACTAAACACACTTTCGGAACTTTCTGCAGCTTTAAACAACGATGAGAACTTCTACCTCACGCTGCAGAACAGCATCAATGGTGTAAATACATATGCTGTTGCTTACACAGATAATGCAATTATTCAGGTTACAGATGTTTTTAATACATCTCTAACTTTTTATGCCACGACTACTCAGCTGACCACAGCTGTTGGCGAGCACACTCAGGACACTACAAATGTTCACGGCATATCTGATACAGCCAACCTGGTATACGCTCAAGAGTTGACTGACGCTATTTTGGTACACAATGCCGAGACATTGAACGTTCACGGTATTGCAAATACTGCAGCATTGGCAACACTATCAGACGTCACTCAGGCAGCTAACACCATAAACAACACTATCGGCGACCACACGGCCTTGACACTTAACGTTCATGGTATTGCCGACACATCGGACTTAGTTACAGGAACAAATATTGCCACTGTGATTGCCCCCACGTTGGCTGCATATGCTACGCTCAGCTCACCAGAGTTTACTGGAGAAGTAGTCTTACCAGCTTCAACGACTATTGGAGCAATCTCAGGTGTGGAGCTAGGTTACTTAGATAACGTGGCTTCTAATATTCAAGACCAACTAGACGCTAAGCTAGCAACTGCCAGTGCCGCAAGCATCTACGCTCCAATAGCTAACGCGGCTCTAACTGGCAATGTGTCTTTACCAGCCACTACAACTATCGGTGACGTATCTGCAACAGAGATTAGCTACCTAAACAACGTATCTTCTGCAATTCAAACTCAGTTAGATGCGAAGGCACCAATTGCCTCTCCAACATTCACTGGAACAGTCTCTGGTATCACTGCCGCAATGGTTGGTCTAGGAGACGTCGACAACACCTCTGACCTAGACAAGCCAGTATCTAATGCAGTTCAAACAGCACTAGATCTGAAAGCTAACCTAGCCAGCCCAGTATTCACTGGCGAGGTAGAGACATCAGACCTCACAGTTACAGGCAACCTTATTGTCCAGGGAACTACAACTACAGTAAATGCTAGCGACCTTAAGCTCCGTGACAACATGATCTATCTGAACCAAGCAGGATCATCAGTTATCACTAACGCTGTAGGCGATGGCACAAATGTTGTTTACACCACTTCCGAAGCTCACGGCTATGCAGCAGGTGACTTTGTCACTGTAGCAAACGTAATCCCTACCTCGTTCAACATTTCGGGTGACGGTGAAGAGATTATTGCAGTAACTAGCAACACTTTCACTGTTGCAAGCACTGTAACTGACACCTACACAAGCGGTGGAACTGCACGCGGTAAAGTTCACTTCAATCCAGACCTCGGCTGGGCTGCTGGACGTTACGCTGACAACACCTACGCTCACGCTGGTATGTTCCGTGACGCAACTGATGGTCGATTCAAGTTCTTTGACAACTACACCCCAGAGCCAGACGAGTCAGTATTTATTGACACATCGCACGCTAGCTTTGCTTTAGCGCCTATTCAGGTTCAAAATGTAATCACCACTGGCGTAACTACAAACTTTGTGGCTTTCTCTGACGGCACCGAGCAAACTACCGCAGGCGTCCCGTCTATAACTCAGTTCAGCACCCTAACAGGGGACTACACACTAGATTCCATCTCTAAGAAAGATGGCGTCTATGAGGTCAATAGCTCGACCCCAGTAACAATTACAATTCCAAGCAACGCAACGCTAGCTTGGCCTATCGGCGCAAGCGTTGACTTCTTACAGGTAGGTACTGGTCAGGTCACTATCAGCCCAGCTGCTGGTGTGACCTTGAATTACACCCCAGGAAACAAGCTCAGAACGCAGTGGTCAAGCTGTACTATAATGAAACGTGGTACCGACAGCTGGGTCCTATACGGCGATTTGACAGCATAAAGTTAAGAGAGAGTAACTAATGGCAAAGAAAGAAGCAGGTGGAAAGTCAGCTTCTCAAAATGACTTTCTTGAGCCGAAACCGCCGATCAATGTATCAGCTACTGACGTAGGCACAAACAGACCATATAACGATGGAGCTGCTGTTGTCTCGTTCGAGCTGCCAGCTGACTCTCCTGCAGCAACTTCTTATACTGTAAACGCTTATAAGAACGGAAGCACATTAGATTCACAAGTTGCAACCAACACTGGGTCATCTTCACCAATTACAATTACTGGTCTAGACTCTGGGATCTCTTACACTTTTAAAGTTACTGCATCTAACGCATCTGGAACCTCAGCCGAGTCCGCAGCTTCAAGCTCAACTCCAATAACGACAGTACCTCAAGCCCCTCAGAATGCGTCAGCTGTGTCTACTGCAGCTAACCAAGACGTAATTTCGTGGTCTAACGGTGCTGATGGCGGTAAGGCAATCACCAGCACATACTTTGTCTCCAGCGACCAGGCAACTAACCCTGGTCAAGTAGTTATGACTACAAATCCTTGGACAGAGGCTGAAAATGGTGGTTCAACCCAGAACTACACTTTGTATCATGTAAATGATAATGGAACTTCGCTTGGCGCTCTAACTGCTGACGTTACAACTGTTGCACCGTTCTTCCCTCCTTACTTCCCTCCTTACTTCCCACCGTTCTTCCCTCCTTACTTCCCACCTTACTTCCCACCGTTCTTCCCTCCTTACTTCCCACCTTACTTCCCACCGTTCTTCCCTCCTTACTTCCCACCTTACTTCCCACCTTACTTCCCACCTTACTTCCCACCTAGATTCCCGTACTTCCCACCTTACTTCCCACCGTTCTTCCCTCCTCGCTTTGGTGGTTACTCGATTGACCCACGAGAGCTAGACAAGTACATGTCAGAATGGGATACCGAATAGTACTAGTAGTTAGGTATAAAATAAAGAGGTAGTTTTCGGACTGCCTCTTTATTACTTAACGGGAGACTATATTGCACTTTAATCCAGTAATTCTCAATGACGTATTTAGTAGCGAAGATGTGCAATATCTCAGGCAGCTGCTGAACTCAAAGTCATACGCCAAGAATTGGCTAGACCCTAATAATGATAGGAGAGTCCTAAAATTCACCGAGCTTGACTCATATTTCAGCAAAAAAATAGAGCCAATAGTTCAAGAAATATTCGGCAGTACTCGTATTAAATCAACTTACGCGGTCTACTTAGATTACGATCGACCAACATCAAAGCTGCCAGCACATCTCGACAATAATGCTTGTACTTATACAGTTGATTATTGCGTATCTGCTAAAACCCCATGGGGAGTAGTAGTTGAGGGCGAGGAATTTGTCTTTGGTCCAAACCAAGCTCTAGTGTTTACTGGTGGACACGATTATCACTGGCGAAACGATATGCCAGATCCAGAAAATAATAGAGTTGAAGTAATTATGTTCCACTTCTGCTTAGATGATCACTGGTACTTCACTCACGGGCAAGAGTATATGTACGATTTAATGGACAATGGACTATTACCAGAGGGCGACTCATATCATCTAAGTCCAGCAGTTTTAGGTAGAAATCCTGTAGACTCGTCTCATGGATGATTGGTTTACTAAAGACAGGTCAGAGACCGCAAGCAATAGGATGCCTGCTAGATATATAGGTCAAATAGAAGTATTAAATCCAGCTCTCGGTATAAATATTTATAGAAATGCTCTGAGCGAACCTAATTGTAAAAAGTATATCTCGACTTTAGAGTCACATTTAAATGGTCAAACTCGGTTTCGTTGGAGCGGCGCTTACGTTACTACATCAGAAGAGTTGGATTTAGAGTCTAGAAATGCTAAGGATTTTAAGTTTAATTCAACTGGTCTAGGACCGAAGACTCAAGAAACTGCTGCTCTTTACTCTATGCATGAAGAGATTTTTCAATCCACTAGACGCTGTGTAGACGATTACGGCCAGTACTGGGGAGTAGGAATTAACTCCTACGAAGCCTTCAATTTTGTAAAATATGAAGGAGCTGGTACTCATTTTAGGATTCACGCGGATCACGGACCTACTTATGTCTCAACGACATCTATAGTTGCATACCTCAATGATGACTATGAAGGAGGAGAGCTTTGGTTTCCTAGATTCAATTTAGTTATAAAACCAAAAGCAGGAGATATAGTGGTATTTCCATCTACTTATATCTATGAGCATGCGTCCCAGGAAATGATTAGTGGAACTAAGTACTCTGTTGTAATAATGAGTGACTATAATGATAGAGACGGCGTGAACCACAGAGTATCGCAGACGGTTAAGGAATATGAACTCAAATACTAACGAGGTAAAGAAGGCAACTGCCACTGAAGGCCAAGCAGAGCAAGAAATGTTAAATGATCGGCTTGCTAAGTGGTACACACTGGACGAGATTACTTGGAGCTCTGCAGAAGAGGTTCGCCCTGGATCGGGCATCTGGGTATATCACGACGTTCTACCTAAAGATATGAACATAATCGAGCGAATCGAGGAGGTCTTGCACTCTCCAGACAACGATTACGAGTACCAAGAAGCTATGGTTGGGTACTCAATGAAGATTCCAGAGTATCGAGACTGCTATGATTTTAAATACAAAAGACATGACTTTGACCACGATACTTCAGAGTGGGGCGACAAGCTTAGAGAGCTTGCAGACGAAACCATCTATCGACAGAAGCAGGTAGTTAAGGACTACACTCGTCGCTACAATATTGGTGAGCTGCGTTACTGGGAAGCCACAAACTATATTAAATATGGCCCAGGGCAGCACTTCCAAGAGCACCATGATCATGGCTACTCTTACAACTGTGTAGTGTCTCTAGTTGGATATCCGAATGACGACTACGAGGGTGGAGAGCTGTACTTCAGACTTCAAAATATCAAGATTAAAGCCAGAGCGGGGGATCTGTTTATCTTCCCATCGAACTTTATGTACCCACACCGAGCAATGCCAGTAGTATCTGGAACTAAGTACTCGATGGTTACTATGTTGGACTACTCGGACAAATTCCACGGCGGTATGTTTTTGGAAGAGACAAACTCTTAGAAAATGAAGAAGTTTGCTGTACAAAAAACCCACCCAGGAGCAGCTCACATAGAGCAACTACCTGGAACTAGGGAGTGGATGAATGAGACCCAAGAAAAGCACGCTTACATGTGCTTTCCGCTATCTCTGACCAATCGACTAGGCTGGGGTATATCTTTTCCCGAAGATATTTCATTCATTTGGGACGGCATAACTGACACAACTCCAGATCACATAAAAATATTAAGTGGACAAAAATACGTAAGCACTGTCCGAGGAAACGCAACTATTAGTTTTTATTCTGGATTGCTAGTTAGGACAGATCCAGAAACAAGCACACTGACTATGCCAGTGCCGAACCTTTTTGTCAGAGGTGCTCAGTGTTATACAACGCTGATTAGCACCTCGTTTTATATGCCAGAACTTCCTCTTGCTTGGAGAGTTACGGAACCAAACGTAGTCATAACAATCCCAGCGGGACAACCAATAGCTGCGATCCTGCCAATTTCGTTGACGTCATTGCAAGAAGATTACGTTTTAGAGTTGGATGAAACTCCGCTTGGAAACGAATACTGGGATGAAGTCAAAAAGTATGGCGACGAGGCTGAAATAAAAAATGGTGTTGGCGATTGGTCAAAAATGTATAGAGATGCAGTCAACTACAGAGGAGAGCAAGTGGGCCAGCACGAAACAAAGTCTATTAAATTAAAAACTGTGCACTGCCCATTTACTGGCCAGACATATGAAGTAGAGGACACCGAGGCTAGTGGACACGCAGAAGATTAAATTTGTAAAAAATAGGCCATGGCTAAATGAGGAGAGTTCTTCTTTACCTTCTCCAATAATCAAAACCCTACCTAACTGGTACAGGAAAGCTGACAGGTTTGCAACTAATCCAGCAACAGGGAAGCCATGGGAGATGCCAGATGGTAGCGGAAAGATCCCAACTTGGAAGGCTTGTCCAGCGGTCTTCGACATTATGGGCAGCGGATACGTCTATAAGACCCCCTGTGACATAGAGGTTTTTATCGATACCATGGGTATGGTTCAGATAAAAATAGAAGACGAGCGCAGCAAAGATTTTATCCAAGAGCGATCGCCAATGCCTCAGTTCAAGCACCCTCACGGGTACCATGATAAGCACTTTGCTTGGTGGGCAGACTGGGCAGTAGAACTACCTGAAGGCTACAGTGCGCTATATACTCAGCCGTTTAATAGGTACGAACTGCCATTTTTGACCACTAGCGGAATTATTGATAATGACAAAGTTAAGCTTCCTGGAACTATGCCATTCTTTATCATTAAAGGATTCACGGGGGTCATCCCTGCTGGCACACCATATGCTCAGATATTGCCATTTAAGCGTGAACACTGGGAGTCCGAGGTAGATCTCGAAATATCGCCCCAGGAAATGATGGAAAAGAATCGTTTAAATAGCGAGAAATACCGCCAACCAGATGGCGGAATCTACATCAAAGAAGTCTGGGAACGCAGAAAATACGAATAGGTATAATATAACCATGATGGATCAAACTTCTACAGACTACACAAATAGGCATGACGATCTTAGGGCTTCAATAACTCCGTCAGGATTTTTTGGAGACTCTGCAGACAATATCATCACAATTGAAGACTTCATGACCGAAGAAGAGTTGACAATCCTCAACGAGTTTGCGAGACGCAATACAGAATGGGATAAAACAGAAACTCACTATAACGAGGATGGTACGGTTATCTATGACTCAGGATACTGGGAAGATAGAGTAGCCACTGCAACTACGTTAGACAAAGTGGACCCTAGAATTACGCAAATAATTATCGGAATGCAAGCGCGTCTAAAAGAGAGAGTAGACGCGTTTTTCGATGTTGATGCTAGAGCAACTAGTCCAGCCATTGTTAGGTGGCTACCTGGACAACTACAAATGCCGCATGCCGATAAGGAGTTGCACGAGGGGGAAGGTAGGGGTAAGCCTAATGACTTTCCTTACTACGATATTGCTGGCTTGTTCTATATAAACGATGACTACGTTGGCGGCGAGTTGTATTTTCCGAACCAGGGAATTCAATTCAAGCCTAAAGCTGGAGCAGCTTACTTTTTCCCTGGAGATATGAATTACATTCACGGAGTTAGTCCAATAGAGTCTGGCATTAGGTATACCGTGCCATTTTTCTGGACTATCGTGAAACATAACGTCTCTAAAGGGTAGTTTATGAAAGTAATCGCCCACAAACCAGACGTCTATGAGGTTGAGAACTTCCTCTCCACAGATGAAGTAAGCAGCCTAATCGCATATTTTGAGTCAGACAAGGACTCATGGCAGCAAACTTGTTTCTATAACGCTAGAGTTATGGACCCGATAGCGCCGTGGCAGGCTGGAAAATCTTTATCTATTGATGAAGATTATATGAAAAATCTCAGATTTAAACTACAGAGTCTGGCAGAAGAGCTGTTTTCTAAAGAGCTAAAAAACCTTAGCCTGAGTGCCCACAAGTGGTTAGAAGGTGCTTTTGCTGACTATCACTCTGACAACACAGAGCTAGACGGTACACCTAATGCTTGGCGAGAAAATAAGCTAGTTACAATAATCTACTTAAATGATGATTATTCTGGCGGTGATTTAATTTTCAGGGACCACCCTATAAAGATATCCCCTAAGGCTGGGACTGTTGTAGTTTTTGATGTCGGCATAGAAAACGTCCATGGAGTGACTGAGGTTACAGCTGGTAGCAGGTGGACAATGCTAGCTTCATTCGACTACGCAGATTCAACGTACCCTGAAGATTACTGGGAACAAAAGAGACTAGAATTAGAGGAAACAGCTAAAATCCATCAGCAACAGCGCCAGGAATGGGAGACTGAGGGTATGCCAGAAGAAAGAGTTCTGAGGAGCGAATAATCATGCTAGATAAATCAACCTTCGTGGTCTACAGAGACGAGCCGACAACAGTAAATAAGCTTGGCGTCACTCAAAATCGAATCGTGGAAATCCCTGACTTTGTTGATAGGGAAACTGCTGCAAAGATGATTGATTTTTTTGAGGCCCGCAGCGACCTCTGGGGCGATGTAGCTTTCTACAAGTCAAGTGGCATGGGTATTGCCCCAGAAGACCCCAATATTGAAAAAGTGGGCCTACCACCCAGGTTCTTTGAGACACTGACAAAAAGATTTCAAGAAGCTGTAGGTGAAGTTTTTGGTAGACCAGTAAAACCAAACACGTCACACGCGCAAAAATGGGAAGTTGGCGGATTTGCATCGCCACATTCCGACAACTCAGATTTTGATGGAAATCCTACCCTATTCGAGATTAATAAATACGTAGGAATCTTGTACCTCAATGACGAGTATGAGGGCGGTAATCTTTTCTTCACGAAAACCGACAACATCAACGAGAAAACTTTAACAATAACCCCTAAGGCTGGGTCCTACATTATCTTCCCTGGTGGTATTGAAAACATTCACGGTGTCGAAGAGGTTACGGATGGCGTACGTTATACAATGGTTTCTTTCTGGGATTTTGCCGAGGCAGAGTATAGCGAGGAACGACAGGCCGAGTGGGCTGCAGAGCGCGAAAGAGTAGAAGCCGAGAAGGCTGCAGCTAGAGAAGAATGGGCCAGGGGCAATAAATGGGCATAAACTTAGCAGATTCACTAGAAGAACTTCACCCACAAGTATGGGTTTTTCGTGGAGCTATTAAAAATCCTGAAAAATTGATGGAAAACTTGAAGGCTTTACCTAACTGGCAACCCTGGTGGGTCTTCGGCCTAATCAATGATGAGCTGGGTGGGCCAGATAGCACTTGGGAGAATTTCCCAAATGACGAACAATGGCAAGAGCACATAACATCTTTGCGTCAGACGAAGCACCCAGAGCTGACAGCCGAAATTGATAACTATTTCTACGAAGCTACAAAGTTATACGTAGAACATCACGGGTTCGAGCTAGACAACTGGGTACATCAAACCCCTTCGGTCTGCTTATATAAGTCAGACGCTGGAGTTACCAGTGAGATGACAATGCACTACCACACTGACTGGCAGCCAGAGAAGGCAGAGTCACGAGGTACTAAGTTTAGATTGACTTGCACTATGTATCTAAACGACGACTACGATGGTGGCGAGTTAGCATTCATTATCCGTGAAAATAGGGATGACCCATCTAACGATTTCAAGTTTGATTATAAACCTACAGCAGGCGATATCCTAGTCTTTCCGTCAACAGAACCTTTTTATCATGGAGTAAAACCACTAACTAATGGAGATAGATTCTTTATTAGAAACTTTTGGCTAGAGTATTTTCCTGGCACCCCTGAATGGTTAGAGGGAGAAGCACTGCACGGCGAAGAGGCTTGGGCCGAGATGGAGAAAAAGAGAGAGCACGAGTTCATCTCTTCTCGTAGAACGGTTGAATAGTGGACAACTTAGATCCTAGAATAAAGGTGTACAAAGGACTAATTAAAGATCCGCAAAACCTAATACAAGAGATTGAAAATAACGCCACTTGGGATAAGTGGTGGATTTTTGGAAAAATGGCTCAAGGCGTGTGTCCTCCAGAGCAGTGGGATAACTTTCCAACAGAGGAACAGTGGCAGCAACACTTAGATCAATTAGAGAGAGATCAATCTAATAGCAACCTAAAAAACGCTGTCCTTGAGATTAAAAAATATTTCTATTTAGCCACCAAAGACTACGTGGAGACTCAGGGGTTCGACCTAGACAACTGGATTATGGACTCGCCGTCCTTTAATGTGTATGAGCCTAATCCAGAAGAGCAGACTGGGCCTATAACAATGTCATTTCACACGGACTGGCAGTTCGAGAAGCAGGAAGCCAGGGGAGATAAGTTTAAGCTAACTTGCACTATGTATCTAAATGATGACTACGAAGGTGCCGAGCTTGCTTTTGTTGTCACAGACGCCCCTAACGATCCAAGTACGTATAAATTAGTCAAATTCAAGCCATCCGCGGGGGACGTAGTTGTGTTCCCATCTACTCCTCCCTACTATCACGGGGTAACTAAGCTGGTTTCGGGCTCCAGATATATCATTAGAACCTTCTGGCTAGAGCACTTTCCTGGGACACCAGAGTGGCTAGAAGGAGAAGCTCTCCACGGGGAAGAGGCATGGGCTGAGCTTCAAAAAGAGGTAGAAAAAGCTAAGATCCACGATGCCCCTAGAATACAAGATTGGCATTTAGATTTATAATTGTAAGGTCACCCTCACCATTAAAGGATTATAAATGAGTAACGCAGTAGAGCAGCAGACTAGAGAAATAGTTTGGCTAAAAGATGATGTTGCCACATTCCCTGGGTTTATGGACAAAGAGCAGTGTGAGCAAATTATCGCTTTTTTCGAAGATCAGGGCGTCAACGAGGGCCACTGGATGCAGACCTGCTTTTACGATTCTAAAGGAATGGCGCTTGTCTCCAGTGAGGATGCCCTCAATAGATCTGGATTAGAGGAGCGTCGTAAGGACTATTTTGAATGGCTGCGCCTAGAAATTAAGGCAGCGATTGAACAAGCTTTCGGGCGAGAAGTAAAAACAAACTCTACTCACGCGCAGCTCTGGCCAACAGGATCATTTGCTAGGTGGCACTCAGACAACTCTGACATTGATGGAAACCCTACGGCATGGAGTGACAACAAGTTTGCTAGCATCCTCTACTTAAACGACAACTACGAAGGTGGAGACTTAGTATTTAGGGACCACGATCTAAGGGTTAAGCTTCCTCAGGGGAGCCTGATTACTTTCCCAGGTGGAATCAACAACGTTCACATGGTTGAAGAGATTACATCTGGCGATAGAATTACAGTAGTAGGATTCTGGGATTTCGCAGACTCCTACTACACCCCCGAAGAATTAGACGCCCGCCAAGCTGAGGTAGCCTTCGAAAGAATTCTACAGACAGAGCAAAAAGCTCTATGGCATCAAGGAAATAGCAATGCCTAATTTAGATTTTGCCAAGGCAGAATTCTTTGCCGAAAAAATTCTAGTTATGAAAAATGTCTTAACTCAAGAAGAAGCAGACATGGTGATTGATTATCACAAAAACATGGATGATTTTCTGGGGGAGGAAGACAATCAAATCATCAAAAAGCTAGAGCCATGGAAGACATCTTCTATAGACCACCCGCACGTATATGGAACAAAGCGATCCGCCGAGTGGTCATCAGCTAGAGCTAACAACACTACAGATCTTAGAGTTCTGGGGTATTTTAATTGGGTAAAAGATTTATTCTACAAAGTAGGAGAGTTTTACCACGAATCTCTAGGCATAGACTATGAAAATGGCGCTCACTGGACTGACTTCTCTACGTTTCAATACACTAACGGACAAGAGATGGGCCCACACGTCGACTATGATGGCGAGCCATATCTAGCCCCTGTAGCAACTGGATTGCTGTACCTAAATAGTGACAAAAAGGGTGGAGATCTTTACTTCAAAGATCAAGATGTTTTTGTCGAGTCTTCAATGGGGACTTTAGTAATTTTTCCTTGCGTCAAGCCATTTTTTCACCAATCTACCTTAATCACCGAGGGCGAGAAGTACCACATTGGAACTGCCTGGAAGCGCTCAATGGGCTAAGATAGCCTTATGGCTAACCTAACCCCTGAAGTTTTTCATCAGAGAATTTTTTACTATAAAGACATAGTAAGTAATCCAAAAGCTCTAGTAGACCTCATAGAATCTACTGACCCACTTCTAACTAGCTCGGACGCTTTTTTCCCGTGGAAAAAATGGACTGCTTCCGACGACGAGTCATACGTATTTGGTTATCAAAAACAAGTAGACGCCGCTAAGCTTGCAACTAGTTCACTGGAAATACAAGAACTGTACAAAACATTAATGGATGCACTGACCGATGCTGGACGCCACTACTGCGAGACGCTAGGGCTAGACTACTTTCCACCATCACCGCTAAGTATTTCTAAGTACATAAAAGGCGGCTCAATGGGACCACACGTGGACGAGTACCCTGGTCAGACAAAAGAGCCAGTAATGTCTGGTGTCATTTACCTTAACGATGATTGTATTGGAGGGGAGCTAGACTTCCCGCAGCAAGGGGTGAGAATTAAACCAGAAGCAGGAAGCATTCTAATTTTCCCCTCCGTAAAACCTTTTTATCATCAATCACTTGAGATAGTCTCAGGGGAGAAGTACATGTCACCAGTATTTTGGATAAAAAATAACTAACTTTTTTGCATTTTGTCTGGATTATTTACAAACAAAGTTAAGCCATACCTGATACCAGAAGTCACCTGTCGTACACCGTGCTCATACAGCGCTGCAGCAGAGTGGATTACTAGCATTCCTCGTTTTGGTTTTATCTCTAAGCCAAGCTTCGAGTAGTAGAGCTGACCACCTTCATAGTCGTCATTTATATAAATAACTACCCCATGAGCTACTGGCAGATCCAGTTCTGGAGGCCCCATGTCATCATGGGCAGGCAGGCTTTGGCCAGGCATCGTTCTGTTTAGTGGACCAACGCCTTTTTCAAAAGCTAACTCAATTTCGCCAGCAGATAGAGGTTTAATTGTTTCAACATATTCACCAATAACCCTTGAAAGAATCTGAGAGAGCTTCTCGCTGGCTGGGAGAAATAGGTTCCTACCACCCCAAGTGCCAGTATCCATTGTGTTGCCAGATTCTCCAGCCCATGTATTTTCTAGGTTTGCTTTTTCAATTTCGGAGTCTAGATACGCGAGCTCTTCACTTGACAAAAATAGCTCATTTACGTATATTTCTAGGTCAGAACCGAACGGTTGAGTCAACATACAGTAATTCTACCTCAATATTCTAGGACTCAGCAAACTAGTAAAAGTTAAAGTGCGGTAAAATTATAGGGACTAGTCTAGCTTCCCTGTAAGGACTCTCAATGGGTTATCTCCGCGGCAATGTGCACGACCTGATTACGGATCAAGGATCTACCGTACATCAGGTTTTTGGCGTTAAAAATTCCGCAAAAAAGCCCATAACTCTTACAGGGTACACGGCTCGTATGCAAGTCAGACAATGGGACACGGAAAACAGGGATCCAGCGCCCATCGTAATCGCCGAATACACCACGGAAAACGGCTATTTAACAGTAAATGGAGCTGCAGGGACAGTGACTCTTCTAATTCCGCCTGCAGATATGGCTGCATACGAGCCCAAAACTTATGTATACGATATCGAAGTTGAGTCTTCAGATAGCGAAACTACTCGAATCATTCAAGGCAAATTCATCGTGAGAGCCGAGGTAACCAAATAGTGGCACTCTCTGACAACTTCGCATATGTTGACGTTAAAGGTCCAGGACCTCAAGGTCCAGCAGGACCGACAGGCCCAGCGGGGCCAGCTGGCGGTCCTACTGGTCCCACTGGTGTAACTGGCCCAACTGGTGCAACTGGTCCTAGTGGTGCCACTGGCCCAACTGGTGCAACTGGTGCAGATAGCACCGTCCCAGGCCCAACTGGTGCAACTGGTGCAGTAGGTCCTACTGGTGCTACTGGTGCTGCAGGTAGAGACGGTATTGACGGTGCAGACGGAGCTACTGGTCCCACTGGTGCTCAAGGTTATGTAGGAGCTACTGGTCCCACTGGTGCTCAGGGGCTACCTGGTCTATCAATAACTGGCCCTACTGGTGCAACTGGTGCAACTGGTGCAGTAGGTCCTACTGGTGCTACTGGTGCAACTGGTGCTGCTGGTTTATCTATAACTGGTCCAACAGGAGCAGCTGGTTTAGTTGGACCAACAGGTCCTACTGGTGCTACTGGTGCGGCAGGTATTCCTGGTGCTTCTGTCACTGGACCGACTGGCGCGACTGGTGCAACTGGTCCAACAGGAGCAGCTGGTCCTACAGGTGCTACAGGTGCTGCTGGTGCTGACGGTGTCAATGGTATAGACGGTGTCGATGGTGCAGATGGCGCAACTGGTGCAACAGGTCCAACTGGAGCTCAAGGCCCAACAGGAGCTCAGGGTCCAACTGGTGCTACAGGTGCTGCAGGTCTATCTATAACTGGTCCAACAGGAGCTCAGGGTCCTATAGGACCTACAGGCGCTACAGGTGCTACTGGATCTCAGGGTCTGCCTGGTCTATCTATAACTGGTCCAACTGGTGCAACTGGTGCAACAGGTCCAACTGGCCCCCAAGGTCCAACTGGAGCTCAGGGCATTCCTGGTTTGCAAGGTATTCAAGGTGCAACTGGGCCTACAGGTCCAACTGGTGCTACAGGTGCTGAAGGTAATTTCTATGTATCCTCTTCTCCTCCTCTAAATCCAGAGGCTGGCGATGCTTGGTTTAATGACTCTGAAGCAAAATTTTACATCTACTATGATGCTTTTTGGATTGAAGTAAATGCAAACCGAATAGGTGCAACAGGCCCAACTGGCCCCCAAGGCGAGCTAGGTCCAACAGGCCCCCAAGGCGTGAGCATAAGTTTTATTGGAACTGTAGCTACTCCCGAAGATCTACCAGAAATTGGAAACGAACTAAACGATGCATATATTGTCAGTTCTACTGGAGATCTGCATGTCTGGGATGGATCAACTTGGAATTCTGTCGGTCAGATAGTAGGACCACAGGGTGATATTGGAGCCACTGGCCCTACTGGTCCTCAAGGTGAAGTCGGAGAAATTGGACCCACGGGGGCAATTGGAGCTACTGGCCCAACTGGTGCAACTAACCAGCTAAGCATAGGTGATGTATATACTGGCACACCTGGCGGCGAGGCTCAGGTAACAGTAACTGGAACTGCTCCAAATCAAATTTTAGATTTTATAATCCCACAGGGTCCAACTGGACCAATAGGAGACACTGGGCCGCAAGGCGAACTAGGTCCAACTGGTGCGCAAGGCGAGATTGGCCCTACTGGTGCAATTGGCCCTATTGGAGACACTGGACCGACTGGCTCAGAAGGTGCTGTCGGCCCTACAGGACCGCAGGGCGAAATTGGACCTACAGGTCCTCAAGGTGTTACAGGTGATTTAGGCCCCACAGGTCCTCAAGGTGACATTGGCCCGACTGGACCTCAGGGAGACGTAGGACCTACAGGTCCGCAAGGGGTTACAGGCCCTACTGGATCTACTGGTCAACAGGGTGATATAGGACCTACTGGTCCAACTGGGTCTCAGGGTGATTTGGGTCCTACTGGCCCGCAGGGAGATTTAGGACCAACTGGACCAACTGGTGCAGCTGGCCTCGACGGGGCGGGGGTACCGTCAGGTGGAACTACTGGTCAAATTCTAGCAAAAGAGTCAAATACAGACGGGGATTTTGCTTGGATAGATAATTTTGCGGATTGGACCTCGGTGGTACAGCACCAAGTTCGAGCAGAGCAAGTTCTGGCTAAGGGGCAAGCTGTATATGTAAGTTCCTCCGATGGAACTAACATGCGAGTTTCTAAAGCCTCCAATGCATCAGAGATGTATTCTAGCAAAACTATTGGACTGACGGCACAGAGTTTTTCTGTAAATCAACTTGGATTTGTTATCACCGAAGGTTTGTTAGCTGGACTGAATACTTCTACCGCTACCCTTGGAGATCCTGTATGGTTGGGAACAGACGGTTCCCTAATTTATGGATTAGTAAATAAACCATATGCACCAGCTCATTTGGTCTACCTTGGTGTAGTGACCAGAGTAAACTCTAACAATGGTGAAATTTTTGTAAAAGTTCAAAATGGCTTTGAATTAGATGAACTCCACAACGTATCAGCACGATCGCCGCAGGACGGGGATATCCTATCCTACAACGCGACAAGCGGCGTGTGGGAGAATATAAGCATTGTTGATGGAGGTACACCCTAATGCCACTTAATTTTCCAGATAGCCCAGTCATTGGTCAGCAGTTTACGTCTGGTGATTATGTTTGGGAGTGGACTGGCTCTGTGTGGTCAGCGGTTGTTGCGGAATCAGCTGTCGGCCCAACAGGCCCAACAGGCCCAACTGGGGCAGACAGCAGCGTGCCTGGTCCGACTGGACCTACTGGTCCGCAAGGCGCGACTGGACCAACAGGGTCGACTGGACCCACTGGTGCACAGGGTGATCAAGGCGTTACTGGACCTACTGGTGCACAGGGTGATCAAGGTATACAGGGTGAGCAAGGGCTGCAGGGCATTCAAGGTGTCACTGGACCAACTGGTGCAGTTGGCCCTACGGGAGCACAAGGCGTAACTGGACCTATAGGATCTACTGGTCCACAAGGTGTTCAGGGATTAGTTGGAGACACTGGCCCTCAGGGAGAAGTTGGAGCCACTGGCCCTATCGGCGCAACTGGCCCTCAGGGGCAGGTTGGCCCTACAGGACCGCAAGGAGAGCAAGGACTCCAAGGACTTCAAGGGCTTCAAGGAGATATTGGCCCAACTGGCGCGACTGGCCCTCAGGGCATTCAAGGTGTTCAGGGAGATGTAGGTCCTACTGGACCAACTGGAGCCACGGGTCAAGGAATTGAAGTACTAGGCAGCTATCCTACCTTAGAAGACTTGCAAGCAGCCCACCCAACTGGCAACCCTGGGGATGCTTACCTTATATCAGGCTATCTCTGCGTTTGGGATGTGCACACAAATGCCTGGCTAATTATTGGCGAAATTCAGGGACCTACTGGTGCAACTGGTGCTACTGGACCTACTGGTCCTCAGGGTACCCAAGGCGAACAAGGATTACAGGGACTATCTGGACTAGACGGTGCTACAGGACCTACTGGCCCGCAAGGCGAGCAAGGTGTTCAGGGACCACAGGGGCTTACAGGAGACACTGGTCCTACTGGTCCTCAGGGTGACGTTGGTCCTACAGGACCTAATGGCCCGCAAGGCGAGCAAGGTGTTCAGGGTATTCAAGGTATTCAAGGTGAAGTAGGACCTACAGGATCCTCTGGAATCGACGGGGCATCTTTCCAAATCCTAGGTACATTCTCTACTGAAGAAGAATTTAACTTAAGTATTCAGACAGGAGAGGCTGGAATTGCCTACATTGTAGGCGGACACCTCTTTTTCTGGAATGCTACTACTGAAGTCTATGATGACTTAGGGTCAATATTAGGCCCTACTGGCCCTCAAGGTGCTGTTGGACTTACTGGTGACACTGGCCCTACTGGTCCTCAAGGTGCTGTTGGACTTACTGGTGACACTGGCCCAACTGGTGCAACTGGTGCGACTGGCCCTCAGGGTGAACAAGGACTACAGGGATTGCCAGGCCTTGACGGGGCTCAAGGCGACACTGGACCTGCTGGCCCAACAGGTCCTACTGGTGCCGCTGGACCTGCTGGCACAGGTGTCCAAGAGGACTTATATAGCATCAACTCTGACATAAACACCATAGTTGGTCCATTTGCTGCTGGTGACTATATTTTATCTTTCGAAGGAGCTGGTCAAGTCACGCTTCACGGCTACACTGGTGAATTACCTAGCTTATATCCTTTAGTGGAAATCTCTAATGTAACTGAGTACTCCAAGTACCGAATATCGTTAACATCATCTATTGATGGCTTTGTGTCACTGTCTACTTTTAGCGGACGTGTGTCGATCGCAGTTGATGCATCTGAAACTACAGCTGCTCTAATTGGTCAGATATCAATTCCAGGGGCTGATTGGACAGCACAACCTTCTAGAGTATTCCTCCCAGGCGCTTCAGATGTCCAACTGAGAGTATTAGATTACTACGACCAATTTGGATTTATTGGAATCAACTCGGGTCAGTTTGACGGTGTATTTAAGTCTCAAGACGGATACACCTGGACCTACCAGGCCATTCCTGGCCTAACTGGTAGCCCTTCTGGTATGGCTTACGGTTCTGGTAAAGGTGTAGTTGTAACTACATATACTGACGGATTTGCATTCTCTGAAGACTCCGTTTCATGGGTGAAAATAAATCACCCTGGAGGAGCTAATGATTATGTAGCTAGCGTTGCGTATGCGCAGGGCGTATTTGTTGCTGTTGCGGGAAACGGATATCTGTTCAGATCAACTGATGGCATCAACTGGGCATCCAGCAATCCGCTAACTTCTGGTAGCTATAGGTACAAAATTATAAGCAATGGTACTCGTTTAGTTATCATATCTGACGGAAAAGTAGAGTACTCTGATGATGCTGGTATCAGTTGGGTAGACGTCACAGTTGCCAATATAGCCTCCAGTGCAAGTGGAAAATATATGAATGGCATGTTTGTGACATTTGGAGGCTCTTCGTCACCTGGAACAAACATATACCACACTTCGCCAGATGGAGTTATCTGGACGCAAAGAACTATGCCAGCAACTTCAACTTGGTATAACATTGCTTACGGTAATGGCTTATACTCTGCAGTTAGCTACGATGGTTCTTACTCTTACACATCGACTGACTTAATTTCTTGGACTCAGAGAACCGCTCCATCGTCCGTTGGCCTTACCACCATCGCAATGGGGTATGCCTTTGGTGCAGGTAGATTTATAGCTGGTGGGTGGTGGTCACCTATGTGGATAACATCTACCGATGCTTCATCTTGGTCAGTTCTGGGCACTGTCCCTGGACAGCTTAGATATTACGGCTTATCTACAGCTGGATCACGTCTATATCTGTGTACTGATACTACTACAGCTTTCTATTCGGATGACGGCGGATCCACCTGGACGACAATAACTATGCCAGCCGATGAACTATATTATGTTGCATACAAGGCTGGACTATATGTAGCTATTGGATACGGAAACTATGTATACACTTCTACCACTGGAACTGGAAGCTGGACTCAGCGTAGCTTTGTCGGACTGCCCAACAACGGAACCTGGTATGCAAGCGGACTAATACACAACGGCACCACCTTTGTAACACATAGTTACTTTGGTAGCTACACTTACTACTACACTTCTACAGACGGCATAACCTGGACACAACGTACCTGGCCCAATATGCCAACCAACTCTGGCCCTTACGACATGATTTGGGATGGCAGTAAGTTCCTAGCACCTATGTGGTATGACGCATCAATTTACACCTCGGCAGATGGCGTTAACTGGACCAGAAATACTCTAAACAATACGTATTTGAATATTGCCTACGGTAATGGTAAATACGTTATGTGCGCTGCGGGCGGAAAGATTGCATACTCGACAAATGGAACATCTTGGACCGAGACCACAATCTCTTGGCCAGATGCTCAAGGTATGACAGTGTCGTTCGGTGACGGAGTCTTTGTCTTGACTAGTACCGAGACAACCGCAGCAGCCTACTCTACCGATGGAATAAGTTGGACACGGACTACTCTACCAGGTATAGGTAGATTCTGGCATACCCTAAAAGTTTCAGCAGGAGACACACCGCCTACTGGAAAAATTTTAGTGGCTGGCTTTGGAAGTTTGATTATTGAAAGCTCCGACTCTGGAGTCACATGGTCAACATTCCACGCACCATCTACTTACAATGGCGGAAGTGTTACATACTCTAACGGTGTATTTATGGGAGCACCTGGGACCTCGTCAGATTATGTCTATCTCTCCAATGATGGTATAAACTGGAGTAGACAGACTCTACCTAGCTCTCAAGCTTGGGCTCCTGGAGCATATAATCCCCTAACTAAAAAGTATGTATTTGCGGCAAAAAATACTTCGACTGTCGTATATAATTCTGCAACATCCACTACTTGGGCAACTGCAACATTGCCAAGTATTCAAAACTGGTCAGAGGTGGCATATAGTAGCGAACTAGGAATTTATCTAGTATCAGCAGTTGGATCTACAGCTGCCGCAATATCTACTAACCTATCTAGCTGGACATCAGTTACTCTTCCAGTGGCTCCTAGTTCTCCAATATCAGCAGTTGATGGCAGATTCTACTTATTTGTAGATAATTCAGCAACCGCCTACTACTCCACCAACGGGACAACATGGTCATCGATGAGCATCCCATCTATAGTCACCTGGACTCAGGTGTTTGGCGGACAGAATAATACAAACTATGTAATTTTCAGTAGAACTAGCCTGACATCAATGTACTCTGAAGATGGAATATCTTGGATAGAGGCTCCTATAAAATCTAGATTCAGCGAGGTAACTAACACCAGCTGGACTAGGGGCGCATATTTTGGCAATGTTTATGTTGCAGTTGGGTCTGGAACTTATTTAGGCGCTACATACAATATTGCAGCAGTGTCTTATGATGGCATTGATTGGGAGTTTGTCCCTATGGGATTAGCTAACGGTGGCACAGCCCTGATTGTAGGTACCGACGGGGTTTCAAAACTCTCAGCAATCACGAATAGACCAGAAAGATCTTACACAGCAACTAGTGTTGGATCGGTAAACCTAGCCTAGGATAATAACTATGAGATATGAAATAGATCAGACTTCTAAGGAAGTAAGAGTTTATGATGAAAATGATGTAGAGATTCTATATCAACCTACATGGCCAGATGGTTCCGAATGGGCTTCCTTAGAAGAAGCCACGGCCTGGGTTGAGCAGTACTTGTTGAGCCGCACTGACTCTTCTTCAGAGTTAGCGGGACCTTCGCCTGATAAGCCAACTGTCGCTAGACCGCCAGTACTGCCACTACCAGTAATACCTGGCACTGAGTAACTAGTTAGATTTAGCTGGCTTTCTTACGTCTAATCGGCCTTTTAACTGGGTCGATTAGTTCCTCACTTACAGGCGGGAAAAATACCTGCTGAGAAGACATAGAGTTAGTTGCGTTGTGCAGACCTAAGGTTAAATCTTTAATAAATTCAATCTCAGTGGAAACTTTGACAACGTGCTTCTCAATGTTGTTTACACGGTCAGCTAGAGAGCTTCCACCATTTTCCCAAAGCTGGTGTTCAACTCTGTCCATTCGATCTGATAGAGTTCTACCGTGCTCGTCGACGCCTAAAGCGCCATCAATTCTTTTAGCTATCCTGTATACAGCAATTACTGCACCGATAAGAACGCCTAAAGCTGTGATTGTGGCAGCTACGGCCATAATTAGTTCATTGGTCATGTATAATGATTCCTACAGGGTCTCGCAATTAAATTTGCCTTGATCCATTTTACCCTATTAGGGTCCCCCTGATTGGGAGAGGTTTAGCCGTTAAGTTGGTCACAACTCCAATCTTTTAGCATCTTTCGCGTTTCTAGTTTGCAAACGCACCTGAAAGGTGTATGCTGAAATAAAATTTTCTATTGGAGAGAAAAATGTTCATTCTTAGTGACTTTTTAGGCAAGGCGGTTCCTAGTGGAAATTAACGCCTGGGACGCCGCTAATGGCCGTCTACTGAATGCTGCAAAATGGTACGCCCAGAATGGGTGGCACGTACTTCCAGTCCACGGAATTCAGGGTGGAAAATGTACCTGTGGTAAATCACACATGGATGCCAAAGAGCGCGGAAAGCATCCAGCTTCTGCCAGCGGTCAGAAAGATGCCACAACTGACATCTCAAAGATCGAGCAATGGTGGTCAGAAAATCCAGAGTTCAACATTGGCATGTATGCTGCTCCATCAGGTTTTTTTGTTATTGACATCGACCCTCGACACGACGGGGATAAGTCATTCGACAAACTAATGGAACGTGCGCTAGGGGAGCTACCGCCAACCGTAGAAGCAGTGACTGGAGTGTGGGGGGAGCGCGGAACTAGAGGTAGACACCTAATATATCGCTGCTCGCCTAACGAAAAATTTATAGGTAACTTCAACAAAGAAGGCCTACCAGGAATTGACATCAAGCACAACGGATATGTTCTTATTGCTCCGTCTCGTCACGCGTCTGGCGTATGTTACGAGTGGAAGCCAGGACATGCTCCGTGGGAGATGGAAGTTGCAGAAGCTCCTGAAGAGCTTCTAGCTGTTATTAGGGCAAAAAGCCTAAGAAGCAATGGCACTAGTACTTCTTACCAAACTGGCAGTTGGGATTTCCTATATGACCTAACAGTCAAGGGTGAAAAATTAGACATTGATGCGATGCTCTCGGAAGGTCTTCAGGAAGGCGAACGCGCAATTGGTCTATATAAATTAGCCTGTGGTCTTGCAAACAAGTTCGGCACAGATGAAGCTGGTCGCCACGCTGTAGAGTCAACTATGCTTCGGTTTAACGCCGAGATGGTAAACCCGCCTATGCACGTTGAGGGTCAAAATGGCGTGCTCATGCACACCCGCAGAGCACTCGACTGGGTCTCAAATAACCCTAAATATGACCTATTTTGGAACGATTTAAGCGACTGGGTAAAAACTCAAGGGATGTCTTGGGCAGGAGATATAACTAAAGCATTCTCAGAGCCAACTACGTCTAAAACTGCATTTGACTACAGCACCAGCCTAATAGTCACAACTGACGATGACAGTGTTAGCGCACCAATAGCTAATGCAGTCGGCGAGCAGATGACATCATTTGCAGCTCAAGGTAAGGGGCTAAAAGAGGTTGCTCTAGGTGGAAATCTAAATCTACCTAAAGACGTAGACTCGCTCTCAGAAGAAGCTGGTGGACGCCCTGGCTATCGAAGCCTCACAGACGTGGGTAACGGTCGAAGACTCGTTGATTCCTTTGGGGCTGGAATTCGCTACACTCCAAACGTAGGATGGTTTGTCTGGGATGGCAATTACTGGAAGCCAGACATGCAGATGAAGTCAATCAAAGAAGTAACCAAAATGGTCTCTACCGTGGTGGCCAGCGAGGTTGCACTTTATGCTGCAGACGACCCTAGGGCAGCTGATCTTGTTAAGCATGCAAATAAGGCAAAGTCTAACTCAGCGATTGAAAACATGATTGCTCAGGCTTCGTCCGATCAACGTATCCAAGTTGCCGTAGAGGAATGGGACAATAACCCTTACCTGTTAGGTGTTAAGAATGGTGTTGTTGACCTTCGAACTGGCGAACTAAAAGCTGGTAGACCAGATCTACATCTGACAAAGCGATCTCCTATTTCATATACTCCTGGTCTACGTAACATCCGCTGGGAAGCATTCTTGAATGAAGCAACCAAGGGCGATGTAGAACTACAAGAATGGTTACAGCGAGCAGTTGGCTACACCCTAACTGGTCTAAATAGCCAAGACATCATGTTTATGATTTACGGTCCTCCTGGATCTGGTAAGAATACGTTTATCGAAACTGTGTTTGAAGCTCTAGGTAAGTCCGAGTACGCATGGGCATTGGACTCGAACATTCTTGCTCTCGGTGACCGAATCAGCTCTACAGATGAGTACCACATGGCTGAGTTGCGTGGTCGCCGTATGATCTGGGTCGATGAGTTGCCAGAATCAGAGCGAATTAAGGAAAACCAGGTTAAGAAGCTGACTGGTTCTGGAACTATTCAGGGACGTTCACCTGGCGAGCGACCTATCCAGTTCACATCTCAGGGTAAGCTTTGGATCTCTACCAACCACAGACCCATCATTACTGATGATGCTATGTGGCGTCGTATGCGTCCAATCCCTCTTACCAATAAGCCAGAGAAGCCAGATACAACTCTTAAGCCATATCTAGCTGACCCAGAGGGAGCCCTTCCAGCTGTCCTGAGCTGGGCTATTGATGGTGCAGTTAAATATCTATCATCTAGTCAGCTTGACCCGCTGGGCTGGTGTGCAGTGGTTAAGGAAGCTCACGACGCCTACAAGAAGAACGAGGATCGAATTGGTGCTTTCTTGGAGGAAGAGGCCAGAGAGTCAGAAGGTGGAAGCCTCAATCTGAGTGAACTCTACAGACTTTACAGCCTGTGGAGCAATTCGCGTGGAGAGAAGCCTCTGTCTCAGATTGGCTTTACTAGAAAACTATCTGATAGAGGTTTGACTATTGAAGGAACTGGAACTAGAGCAGTGATGCGAGGATATATCATGATGCCTCGAGAGGTGCCTCAGGCTCCTGTGGTAGACTTTAGTAGCCACGCTAAGTACGCGGCAGCAACAGCACCACAAATCTAGGGAGAACTATGAAGATCTTTATTGCCACGCCTATGTATGGCGGAATTGCAAAGAATAACTACACAATTTCATTGCAAAACTTGATTATAAAGCTCTCTCAAGCTGGGCACAGTATCACCACTACCACCGTGGGCAACGAAAGTTTAATTACTCGTGCCAGAAACACCCTGACTCACAAGTTCATGATCTCAGACTCTGACGCTCTACTTTTCATTGATGCAGATCATGGGTGGAATGCCGATGACGTAGTCAAAATGATTGAATCAGGTAAAGACTTTATTGGTGCTATCTACCCAATGAAAGGCATCAACTGGGACAACGTAAAGTTGGCAGCTCAGCTCAACAAGCCAAACCTAGAAGCTTATTCAGGACACTTTGCAATAAATTTTCTAGATGAAGAGCAAAAGTTTCAAGTAGACCAGCCATTCAAGGTAAAAGATATTGGCACTGGAATGCTGTTTTTGACTAGAAAAGTATTTGACACACTAAAGCCCCACTGCAAGCAGTACAGAAATAACAATGTTGGCAATACTGGTATTGAATTTGGCGACATGGTCACCGAGTATTTCACAACCTTTATTGATGAAAACGATATTCTACTCTCAGAAGACTATGCACTATGCAGAATGTGGCAAGCTCAGGGCGGAGAAGTCTATGCGGCCCCGTGGGTTCGCATCACCCATTCTGGGGATTACACCTTCTCTGGGCAGTTTGTCAATATGGTAGAGATTAACCAAGAACGACGCTTATTGTTGGAGAAGATTGCATCCGAGATGGGGCAACCTCCTGCAGATATAGTAGAAAATTCTACAGTAGCAGAAATTAAAGAACCTTTAGATTAGTGAGAAAATAGTTACTAAGGGAAGTTCCCTAAAACAACCGAGGTAACTTAATAGTGGCTAATCCAAAAGAATACTCGTGCGCGGTATGCGCAAAGCATCATGTTGTCCCGTCTCTTGCCAGAGACTGTGAGAAAAAACACGAAGTTATTATTCTTAAAAAAGCTGGCTAATCTCCCATGTTTGTAGTAGCATAGTCTCAACCCTTAGTTTAAGGAGAGGACTATGGCTTTAGCTGAACGTTTACAAGTAGCTAATCAGAACTACCAAAACACATTTTTGTGTAAGCTGATGAAGATTACCCTGGACGATAAACTTTCCGAGAGTGACGTAGACGCCCTCATAAAAATCATCAACTCACGCCCCTTTGACGAGGCCCATGTGCCGAATGTGAGACTATCACAAGCGCTTCGCGAAGAGGGGTATGATATAAGTGCGAGTGCCGTAGATAGACATAGACGTGGCGACTGCTCGTGTTATAGGCTGAAGTAGGGAGAACTGTGAGCCTTTCTGAGAAACTAGAAAAACTTCGTATGCCTGGACAAAGTGGTTCAGACGTTAGAGTAACTAAAACGCCAGAGGATTGGCGTCCAAGAATGGATATCGACACCTTAAAAGGTGGCTTTGTTGTAGGTACACCTCGCCCAGAAGGCGAAGTAGTAGACGCCGATACCATTCTGCAAGAGTTTGATCTAAGCCCAGACGAGTGGCGTGTAACATCCATGCGTCGCGGTAAGTGGCAGAGATATGATGGCGACTATTTACACTCGGTAAGAGTAAATGTTGTTCCAGCAATTGGTTCCGCTGGCGACGCGCTAGACGTAGAGAAGCTGGCAGACCAGATTAAGAAGTGGCGTCCAGCTAAGAATATTAAGAAGTCAACTGGGGATGGTGCTTATGTTATCGCAGCTGCTGATCAGCAGATCGGTAAGAAAGCCAACGGACACGGATCAGAACACTCGGTAGACAGAATACTGGGATTAACGGAGAGGGCAGTACAGAGATTTGAAACTTATAAAAAAGCTGGCATTGCTCCTGGCACTATATGTCTTGCGCTACTCGGTGACCACGTCGAAGGCAATGTCAGCCAAGGCGGACGACTCCAAGGATTAGCCGCATCTGACTTAGGACTCACTGAGCAAACCAGAGTTGCTAGACGACTTCTACTTGCTCAGATCAAGGCTCTGGCTCCTTTAGTAGACCGACTAGTTGTGCCCGTCATCAACGGAAACCATGACGAAGTCACTCGTCAGGTTGCCGCAGATCCTGCAGACGGATGGAACGTCGAGATTGCTTCCGCTGTACAAGATATTTGTGCAGAAAACCCAGAACTAGCTCACGTAGAGTTTAGATACCCAAGTTCAGGCCACCAGACTCTTACTGTAGATATTGAAGGAACAATGCTTGGCTTGTTCCATGGCCACCAGGCAAATCAGAACAACGTTTTGAAGTATCTATCTCAGCAGGCTGCTGGACAGACTGCACTTGGCGGGGCAGATGTTTGGATCTCTGGCCACTTTCACAACTTCCGAACAATGGATATCGGTGACAGACTCTGGCTACAGGCTCCGACAACTGACCCAGGGTCAGAGTGGTTCCGTGACCGTGCTGGCATGGAGTCAAAGCCAGGTCTTCTAACTATGATTATCGGCGGAAGCTATGAGCCTAGAGAGTTTATTAGCGTACTAGCGGTCAAATAATGGTTAAAGTAGCTGTCTACACTATCGCACTAAACGAAGAACAGTTCGTCGAGCGTTGGTATGAAAGCGCAAAAGACGCTGACTATCTCTTAATTGCAGATACAGGCAGTACTGATGGTACCCGTGAAACTGCAATTAAGCTTGGAATCAATGTGATAGACATTTCTATCAAACCTTGGCGTTTTGATGATGCAAGAAATGCCTCGCTGGCAGCCCTTCCAGCTGATATTGACATGTGTGTGCAGCTAGACATGGATGAGATCCTTCTGCCAGGATGGCGACAAGAAATTGAAAACGCCGTTACGCAAGGTGCAACTCGAATTCGATACAACTATACCTGGAACTGGAAAGATGCGGAGGAGACTATCCCCGCTACAACTTTTGGTGGAGATAAAATTCATGCTAGGCACGGCTATAGGTGGAAGCACCCAGTTCATGAGGTTATTGTGCCTTACGCTGGAACTCAGGAGAAGCAGGTTTGGACAAAGCTGGAGCTTCATCACCACCCAGATAACACTAAATCTAGGGGACAGTACCTGCCGCTTTTAAAGCTATCCACAGAAGAAGATCCAAGCGATGATAGAAATGCTTTCTACTACGCAAGAGAGCTCTTCTTCTATAGACAGTATGAAGATGCTGCGAGAGAATTTAAACGCCATCTAGAGCTTCCTACAGCCGTATGGGCACCAGAACGCGCAGCATCCATGAGATATCTAGCAAAAATTGAAAAAGATAATAAAGAGCATTGGCTAATGTCAGCTCACATGGAAGCACCGTGGAGACGAGAAGCCCTAGTTGAGCTTGCCCAGCACATGTATGAGAACGAGTCCTGGGCATCGTGCTTACATTTTTCAAAAAAGGCACTAGAGATAAAAGAAAAGCCGCTAGATTATCTGTGTGAAGATTTCGCCTGGGGCTACTTGCCATGGGATCTAGCTGCAATAGCTAGCTACTACGAAGGAGATCTAGGTTCAGCTTTATCTTACGGAAGAGCAGCTCTAGAGTTAGACCCAACTAATGCCAGACTTCAAGAAAATATGAAATTTTATATAGCTTAGCTATATAACTCCCTATTCCAATACATATCCATATAGTTAGTTCTAGTCTCATACCCCTGTGGGAGGACATCATCTCTATGCTCGTGTATGCCTCTACGGTTAGAAAACGGCAAATAGTCTTCAAACTCTATAGAATTAAACACATGGGTAGGCTTATCGTTGATCATAATTGTGTCCCCCGTTAGGTAGTTAAAATCTAACGTATCAATCTGGTATTTAGCGATTGATTTTCCAAATGCGACTGGACCAGTTATGGCATGAGGGTGTTCCAGGTATTCTCCAGACAATATTGTAGATACAGCATGTTCAATTAAATTCTTTAGAATTGGATGACCAGGATTTTTAAACCAAAAAAGAGTATTAACTACGGAAAGCATTGTTCTAGCAAATGGTATATCTCTAAAAAATATTAATTCAGGCTCATAGTCAAATTTTTTAATTAACTCTGGAGACTGCAATGTAACTAAGAGATCGAAATACCAACCACCATAAATGTAGACAATGCAGTATCTGGCTAGGTCAGCTTTGAAAGCTAGTGGTTTGATCTTTTCAAATGCTTCTAGAACAGTAGGATCGAAATTTTCAGCAAGAAATGGTCTAATAGTTTGAAATGTCCACAACGTATACTCGCCAGTAAACACTTCACGTATTTTTTTCGTATATGCAGTGGGCTTTACGTCTATCTCGCTACGGGTAAGTAAAATTTGATGCACACGAGAATTAAACACCGAGTCCATAGTGCTACTGCCTCTCCCGCTGAGCGTGGAAAGCATCTACAGCATTTGCACTAGTTCTGCTTTGCCAGATAAAGTTGCAGCTAGTGCATCTAACTACTCTCATGGTTGCCCAGCGGCCGCCATCTGGCCTATCGACAGTTGCTGTCTCTAGCTTGTCGGTCTTGGCTCTACAGCTAGGACATAGCGGAAAACGCTTATATCGCATCTCTTGGCCATCCCAGTTGACAGATAGCGTGTTCCTAATCTGACCAGAGTCCAGCCCACCCCAGATACCCCAAATTTGTTTATTATCTAAAGCCCATTTAGCACAGTCGCGCTTCACAGGGCACTTATTGCATAACTTTTTAGCTTCCCATTGCTGAGCTGGTTTATTCGCAAAAAAGTTGTCAATCTTGTCTAGATTTTCTGCTTTAGCGCACTCGGCATCTTCGTGCCAGTCGGGCCCATTAGTCCACATATGCTACCTCGACAAAAGTTGCATCATAGTCAAGGAAAGGACTATCATCTTCGCAGTACAGAAGAAATCTGTCGTCTCCACCTTCATAGCAATATCCAGCCCTCGTAACGGATGAACTGTCGATTAGACGGTATGAGTGACCTACTGACTCAGATATGCCCTCTTGAAGTAGAGTAGTAGCGAGTGATTTTTTAGCAAGATCATCACTATCTAAATACACGTGCTCATTCACATAGAAAACAATAGAGTCAGAATGTATTTGACGAGGAAATTCCTCGCCTTCCCATATAAACCAAACAGGCTGAGATACAGCTTTTTTACGCCTCATAGTCTAAAAGTAGACTATTGCATAGTAAAATTTACCGTAAATTACAAAATTAGTTTACTGGCCAAATATAGTCATATGTCTCTGGGCGTGAACCAGTATCCTCTGGCCACTCAAACTGCGAGTACCACTCATAGTCTTTATTGAGCAGAGCCATGCGATGACTTGCTGCGATTCTATCAAATAAGTCTTTATCTTTCATCCAAGCTGGGAGCTTGTGATTGTCTCTAGTAATTCTGCCTAACTTAACTGCCTGTATGTAGGTTATAAGGGTCTTCTCGCCAATAGTAGTTTTATAGCCACGCTTCTCCCACTCCAAGGTCATCTTGAGAATGTAGGAGACTAGAGCACCTTCGTGCCCACGCCACATCTTAACGGCAGGGTGATTAGACCAGCCTTTAGATACACGATGATTACCTTGAGGATCTAGTTGAACTAGGTTCATGAGGATCTGCCAGCCCTCCAGAGCTTGCTTATTTAAGCGGGCGCGATCTAGTACTTTGGCTGTATCTGCTGAGCCGAGCAGCGGGACAAATGTTTGCATAACTAAAAGTTAGCAGTAAACATTTAATTTGTCAACTACAAACCAAAAGGTTTCACAACGCTCTGCTTTAGGGATCCAAATACCGTGACCTGGAAGACTTTAGCCGCTAACGTGCCCTCGATCTCGGAGACAGTTTCTGCTTTAGGGTAAGACACCTTAAACTCCAGAGAGACTTTCTCTTCTACCTCGTCTTCAGCGATGTCCAGGAACTCTGAAAGTTGCTTCCTAACAATAGACTTAGCTTCTTGCAAATCTATTGCAACAATTTTTAACTCGAAGCTGGTTCGCATTAGTTTGCTTTCCTTACACGCTTCTCTAGTTTATATGGCGAGTAGTGGACGCCCTTAAGTTCTGGCTTCTTTCCGTCAGTGTCATTGAAGATGACATCTCCATAGCGAACTGCAGCCACCGAGCCGCGGCGACCGTTGTGAATGGGTCCGAGCTTGTCTGTGAAAGCATCTGCCTTAACTCTGACGATATCTCCAACTTTAATTTGTCCTGGCTGGAGGGCAACCCAGGTGTAGTCATCTTCATCTTCCTCGACCTTAAGCACAACACCCCTAGCAATTAGAGGGAAGACTTTAAGGATCTCTTCTTTCATGTTGTCACTTAGATCAGGGAGGGCTTCCCAGGCTTCCAAAAGGGCCATAATAGCTTTCCCAGATCCTACTTTTACCTTGGCAGCTTGTAACTGTTCAACTGCCCATTCGCGATTAATTTCTGGCATTATATTCTCTCCTGAGTTGATTCTACCAGGTCATTTTGCAAGTTATGGGCCACCTGGTGGATTGTCGGGCTATTGTCTATATAGTCAATAAATTGAAGTCTGGCTAGCTCTTGACGGTCATAGATATCCATATCTTCTACCTGATATGCAAGTTTTGACCAAGAATCTGAAAAGCTAACAGTATCCTGCCAGTAGGTAACTACAGGAGTATTAGTATTCAGAGCTTGTAGATACCTGTAGCTCCACCAAGTACCAACCTTCCTGTCCTGAGGAGGCACAACTAGTCCCATTGAAGAAGCTATCACCTGCTGCACATCTAAATCTTTAGGCTTTTTGACAGTTGATAGCGGGGCGAATTCGTGCCTTATTGTTTTAGAAGTTGTCTGCCACCACAAACTTTTAGGGTTTTCTACTGACCAATAATCATTTCGAATACCCTGAGCGACAGACTGTTTAGATATAAAGAATTGGTCCACCTGAATGCCGATAGCCCTATCGGCTGGCACAATCCCAGTGGCGTTTGCAGCATCAGTTACGGACTGCCATGGCAGCAGTGGGATGTATGTCATAGGCCAGACTACCGCTGAAATTTTTCCCGCTAGTGCCTCGAAGCTTCCAACATACTTAGCCACAGCCGAGTTATAGTCTTTTCTAGCTCTATGTAGAGGGCTCAGGATTTGAGCTGGATTGCGTTTAAATGACGCGAAGCTATTTTTAAATTGCCACACTTGATTACTGTCAACTACTAGTCGTAGTTTAGGTGATTCATACATTAAATCTAGAACATGCAGTGCTCCATAGATTTTATTTGCAGCTAGAGATGTAGGTGGGGTTAGTCCAACAACTACTAAGTCAAAAGACTCTAGATCAGCGCGTGACCAACCGAGTCGAGGTTCGCATATAGTAACGTCTGCAAATTCCGAGAATGCCTTATATAGACCAGAGAAAAAAGTTACATTACCTTTAATTGAGCAATGGGCAGAAGCCATGCCAGTCATAAGAATTTTCATACAAACCTCTAATAAGAAGCGGGGTGGTTTCCCACCCCGCCTCGATTTTTATTTAGAACGGAGCATCCTCTGTACCAGCAACTGGTGATGCAGGTGCTGGTGCAGGGGCTGGAGCTGGTGCAGGAGCAGCTGCAACAGGGGCTGGAGCTGGTGCAGGAGCTGGAGCAGCAGCTGCAACAGGGGCAGCAGCTGCAACAGCAGCCACATTCGCTGGGAAGTAGCGCTTAATCTCGTTGCTCTGGTTCCCGTTGTAGGTACGAGTACCTAGAGTTCCACGGAAGCTGCGACCAAGAAGAGCCTGCTCAATCTGGGCTGGAGAAGGGTTCTGCTCGAAATAGGTTGTAGGTAGACCCATGGCAGATGCCTTCATAAAGAACATGTTCATTGCCTTAGGGTTGTCCTGGGTGACAACCAACTGGTCCCAAACGCGGCGCTTGTCGTGTGCGCCACCCTGAACCTCGTTAGTGATCTTGAACATCAACTTACCAGTTGAGGTGGTAGTTGCTTGTGCCTCAATTACCTTCAGGTCGTAGTCACCGTCTGGTAGTGGGGCGTAGTTGTTGCTAGAAGTTGCAGCAGTTCCTGCCTGCTTAACTAGCTCTGCAAAGTTGACCGTAGTCATAGTTATTATCCTGCCTTCTTAGTTGTTGTTTCTGTTTTCTTTTCGCCAAAGACGATGTCTAGCATGCGCTCAACCCCAAGGTCTTGCTGCTCTACTACTTTTCCTAGACGTCCCTGTACACGCTCTCCAGCTTCATACTCTGGGGTGCGCTCTACATACATGCGACGCACCTTGTACGGTGCCTGCATCGGGTCTGGGTTAGGTACAGTTTCGACTGTAATTGCTCCCAGAATGTCGTAGAAATATGGGGCCTGAATCGCTAGCTGACCCTGTAGGTATGGACGGTATACACCATCCTGACCCTTACGTGCCATAGCTGTCAGTACTACAGCCTCAAGAGGCTGAGTAGGGTGCATCGTAAGGTCACGGAGGTCGCGAAGAAGTGCACCCATGTGGCGAAGTAGCTCGCCCCACTGCTGCATCTTCATCTGCTCTGTACCTGCGATGTTGTCCATGCACTTAACCTGGAGCTCCGAGATGGAGTCAATAATCAAGGACTTGAACTGGTGCTTACCAGACTGAAGCCACTGGAAAGCCTTCATGACAACGTCATAGTCATTTACCTTGACTACAACTGTGTCCCAAGTACCGTCAGCCAGTGGTGGCTCTTCAGTCATAGGATCCCAATACTTAATGTTGATTGGTAGGAAGCGGTGGCCTCCCTCAACGTCAAGCATTAGGCGTGGGTATGGAGCTGTTACAGCAAAGCTGGACTTACCAACCTTAGATTCGCCATAAACCATAATTGTTAAACTGCGATCAACTGCGTTACTCATTACTCACTTCCCTTCTGTTCATCGTTTATTCCATAGTATCCGTACGGGTCGGCGACCGCGAACGCATCGCTAATTGCTGCTTCAGCTGCCGAACCATCGTCAACTAGCGGGCAAATAGCGAAGAATTGGCACTTCCACTTACAATCACGGCTTGGTTTCGGATATGCATAGCGGAAGTGGCTCTCACCAGCGTCTAGGGCATCACGCACGCGCATCATGTCCTCTAGAGTGCCTTCCAGGCGCTCATAGAACGAGCGGAGAGCAAACTTATTGTGTCGAACTTCGATCTGATCGTAGAACGGTGGTTTAGCATAAGCACCGCGCTTCACCTTTCGAAGCATCGTAAAGATAGCGCCATCAGACCTTTCGCCTTCTTTATTCTGCGCTTCTTCGAGAATCATATAGGTTAAGACCTGCTCGTTCATGTGGGAGATAGAGCCAAAGTCGGCAAATGAGCCACCAACAGTCTTAAAGTCACGGAACATGCGAGCGCCGTCAATCTTGCGGCGAACACGCATATCAATCTTTCCCTGAAGAGTTACGCGACCATTTAGCATCGGACGTTCAATAATTTCTTCAGTAGAAATCATCTCTAGCTCTGCATCAATGCCATTGAGCTCAATCCACTCAAGATATCCTTCAAGCATAACTCGGCCTAGCTCAGCTTCAGTTTCAAGATTCGTAGTATCGCGGAATGCGTCATTCATCTTCTTTAGGTCTTCTTTGACTAGCTCAGAGTGAGCTTCAAGAAGATCCTGACCAGTGGAGTAGTGTCGATCTAGTGCCTCGTGGATTCGAGACCCGAGAGCAAGGGCTCCAGTAAATTCTTCAACCTTTGGACGAAGACGACGGTAGTACGTAAACCACCAACGGCGACGGCAGTCCTTAAAGGTTTGGATCTCCGAGTTGGAGATTCTAATTGGCTCTGTCACTATAGTTCCTTTTTGTTGTCATTTAGTAGCTTGATGAGCTGCTCTTTGTCGCGTACTACTTGCTGGAAGTTTTCTGACTTACCATCAAGCGCTTCAATCACTCGCTCTTCAATTGTTCCTTCGGTCACATAGTCGGTGATGAGAATCGAATCGTGAATCTCAGAACCAATTCTGTGAACTCGGTCCAAGGCCTGCTTGTAGTCAACAAGTGACCATGGTCTTTGAAGCATAACAAGTCTTCGTGCTGCTGTCAAGGTGACACCAACACCACCAGCCTGAGCAGTGAAAAGAATCCACTTAGTTCTACCAGACTGAAAGTCGTCAATAGCTCGCTGACGCTCGTCGCCAGACTGAGCACCAGTGATTAGCCCGTGTGGGATCTTCTCTTTGGTCAGTCTTGCACTGAGCAACTCGATGAGCTGGCGCGAGACTGCACATACTGCTACAGAGTCATCGCCAAAGTCACCATTTTCAATGTCATCCATCAGAGCATCTACCTTACAAGAAGGGTCTGACAAAATCATTTTTTCTTGACCATCTAGAAATTCCATGGTGCCGTAAGAGCTAGCAAACTGCAGTAGACGCATCGTCTGAGTTAGCGGGTTAGGTGCCACAACAATATCAGTTTCACCCTGCTCATAAGCTTCTTGAAAACGTTCTTCTGGTGTAGTGCTTAGCTCAGCAATCATGTTTTCAAGCATCTGCTTATATGCCTTAGCCTGCTTGGCACCCATTTCAACATCTCTGCGGTCATTGATGACAGCTGGAAGCCAAGGCAGCACCTTCTGCTTCAACATACGGCGCATACGAGGATGGATACCTGCAAAGAATTCTGCTTCCATAGCTGGTTTAAGCCCAAGAATCATAAGCCCGCCAAAGGCGTTCATCATTGTATTGACGTAGCGGTCCAGCCACTTAGTTTTGCTTGGCCACTCTTTCTCGTCCAGCCAGTGCAAAATAGGCCAAAGGTCAACAACAGTGTTAGCAATAGGAGTACCAGTCAAAGCAAATCTAATATCAGCTTTACCAGAGGCAGCCCAGAAAGCACGAGTTTGCTTAGACTTAGGGTCCTTTGAGCGATGGATCTCATCAGCAACTACGGCCTTAAAATCAATAACGTTTAGCTCTCGTTGATGCACCTCACACCTAGCAGCTGTGATCTTAGAGTCGTGGCCACCACACTCGGTGCAGCGGGCAAGAGCAATAGAACCATACGACAGTAACTTTGAGTGAGTCCTGAGCGATTCCCAGTTGATGACATACACCTGTGCCTCGTGGTCGAAAGCTTTGCGCCGTTGGGTAGCCGAACCCTTGACTACCTGCACATCAATTCCAGGCCACCAGCGGTCAAACTCTCGCTCCCAGTTGGTTTTTAGAGTGTTAGGGCACACGATTAGGGCAGGGAAAACCTGCTCTCCGCGGTCATGTAGTCGCTTTAGGGACCTGATAGCCTGAGCAGTCTTGCCTAGGCCTGGTTCGTCCGCTAAGAGCGCCCTACGGGCTGTAGAGAGAAACTCTACGCCAGCACGCTGGTGCGGAAATAGGTCCTGATCTCCGTCTTCTACTCCTTCAACTTCTCTCAAAGCATTAGACGGATCAATTCTGGTTGCTTTCTCTAGTCTTGCCCATTCAGCAAGCTTTGGGCCAATTTCGAGCTGCTGACCAAAAGTGGATCTCAAAGACAGGCAGCCAGTCCAGGAAACTGGAATTCGCCAAACGTTCTTATCTGAATCCCACTTGGAGCCAGGGAGTGCGCGGCAAACTTCCTTTAGACGCCACTCAGCATTAATAATGATGTGGTCATTCTCAAGTTCTACAAAAACACCCAATTAGGGTCTCCAATCTGTCGCTACATCTATATTATCAGAAAAAACTACCAGTGCAAGTGTTTTTTGATAATATTTTTAGTCTTTTAGTAATCCTACAGGCTTCCAGCCAGTATTCACTGCACGCAATAGGGCGTGTCGGATTGCATCTAAGGCATGTCCAGCCCCTCCACGGTGCCAATATCCAAGCTTTTTTAGCTTTTCATTGGTAAACATTGCCATGGCATTCGCAGGTGCTTGAAAGTATATGTCATCGCCAGACTTATCGACATCGAATAGACATTGCTTCAAGATACCTATAACCTCTAGGGAGTACGGAGCCTGAGAGTTACGTACCGTCTGCGCATTAATGACAAATCGTTCGCAGGCAACATCGACAATTATGTCTGAATTTCCTAGAACTTCTCGAATAATAGGAGCAACCTCGTGCTGTTGGAGCTCCCAGGAGCTTTCCAGTTCTGGGTCAGAGCCAGGGTTCAGCTTAAGTAGGGCTACTCCAGTAATTTTACCTGGATCCAGGGCTAACACGTATTTAGACATATTTAGCTCCCCAGTTCTCTAGTGGACCATCAACATCAGCAGTTAGCGGCACAGACCAGCCCTCTGTCGTGGTCATGCACTTTCGAACAAGCTGTTGAATCTCTGCAGCATCCTCACGGGGCGCATTAAGAACAATTTCGTCATGCACAGGGACAATGAGCAGGTCTGTTAGATCTGCCTGGTCCAACTTTACTAGGTTAGATTTGAATACTTCAGCAGCTCCACCTTGGATTAGGTAGTTGACCAGGGTATATACGCGATCTTCATCACAAGGAATTCTTCGACCAGTCCATGTGTGTACATAGCCCTGACCTTCAGCTTCTAGTCTTGCGCTTCCTGTCTGCTCTACATACTTCTGGAAACGTTGCATTCCAGGGTAGCGCTCATCGAAAGCGTTAGATACGGCACGCATCTGCTCTTCTGGTACACCAGCAGTTAGAGCCTGCTTCGAGACACCTGCGCCATATAGACGCCCATAAACTACACCCTTAATGAGGCCACGGCGCTTATCCGACTTCTGCATAGTAGGGTCTTGGTAAACTTCTCTACCAATTTCGGTGAACGGGTCAGAGCCAGTAGCGTCTGAACGCAAGAACAGCTGAATCAGGTTTGGGTCCTGAGATAGAGAAGCAAACATACGGAACTCAACCTGGTCAAGATCCGAGGTGATGATTACATGGTCGTCATCCTTTGGAAGGAATGCGCGACGAACAGTGTCATCACCCTTAGGCAGAGTCTGTAGCGCAGGGTTCTGGATTGACATACGACCAGTTCGTGCACCCATTGTGTTGATGGATGGGTGAACAAATCCATCAGTATTGTCATTTAAGAAGTTGGCGAAGTATGTGTTTGCTAGCTTGAGAGCCTGGCGATACTTAAGCGTTGTCTCAGCTAGCTGCTTCGACTCGGGATTACCGTCACGAGAGATAAGTTTTAGCTGGTCCTTAGATGCAGACTTCTGACCCTTATCGGTTAGCTCGGTAATTTCAAATCCTAGGGTTTCAAATTGTCGAACTAGTTGCTGGTTACTTCCAATAGAGAGACCATAGCTACTCTTAGCCCACTCGGCTACTTGCTCGGTGTAGTCAATTAGCTCTTGATACTTTTTCTTAGAGTAGTCGAGGTCCAAACGAGCACCGTTAAGTTCCATCTTTGTCGTGATTCTACGAGTATTCATTTCAAGCTCGTAAGGAATACTGTAAGGCTTACCAGGAGCAGTCTTCTCCCAAAACATCTCAAATAGACGCATTGTAAGGACAGTGTCAAGGGCACCATAAGACCAGTATGGCTCATAGTTGATTGGGACAGTGCCCCAAGTCCAACCGTTGTCCGACAAACCGTAATCAAGAATTGACTGCAAAGCTGCAGCTGTAGGGTCTACATACTGTTCGGTGAGCTTTTTAAGGGCACCAGTACCTAGCGGGTCAATAATCTTTGCCATGATCATGGTGTCATGGGCACGGTGCCAAGGGATAGACCATTCGGATTGGGTCTCAAACCATTTAGCCTCGAAGGCAATATTGTGGCAGACTAGCGGACCATCAAACTTATCCATCGCATCATAGAAGACGCCCTTCCAGGCATCCCATGGGATAGACCAACCAGTCATACCATCACCAACCTGAACTAGGCGTAGGCGACCGTGCCACGGAGAAAATGCGTCTTTGCGAGGGTTTCCTGGCAGTTCTCCAGTTTCAGTGTCGATAGCGATAGCATTCAAAGGGCGTCTTTCGCCAAGCCATGACATAAACTCTGAAGCTTTTGCCACACTATCGACTAGGTGGAGTTGAACTCCTTCTAGTCCTGTTGTCATTTTGTCTTTCTGTTGTGCTTATGGAACTATTTCAAAATTATAGACACTAGCTATATCTTTGTCAAGTTTTGCTGCATCTCTAAGTAAACGCTGGGAAACACTCGTCAGATAGTAGGTCCCATTGTCGCCTTCCCTATATAGAGCATCTAAAATAGCTTCTGGCTCCGAGGCAATTAGGGCCCAGTACCTATACTTCTCTGGAAAGACTAGGTCGAGGCTATCATCTGGGTTGCACTCTTCGCAAGGCGCTGATTTTCTAGAAATATCGTAAATCGAAGCTTCACTTAGTTTATATTTAGACACAATAGAGCAGGCAGCCCCATGAAATACTAGTGAAACCCCTACGCGACTTAGTATGTAGGATCCGCTCTCTGTCTTATATAGCTCGAACTCGATCCATCTGTTAGAACCTTTTCGTTCCGAGGTAGATTTAGCGAGCAGGAATCCGTTGAATTGTAGAGTCCTGTCTCCGTCTTTAACACTAAACATTATTTACCCTCCAACGCACTAAGTCTGGCTTCCAGTGCAGCATTTTTCTCCGAAAGCTCTTGAATTGCTTTTGTTAGGTAAGGAATAAGCTCGGTGTGGTTAAGCGTGAGAAGAGGATCAATATCGAACCCTAAGCTCTCGGCTCCCTCCATGTTCGGAATCATATCTGGATTTTCCTGTACTACAGTGTACTCGGAAATCGGTAGAACGTTAGCAACATCTTGAGCCAAGAACCCCGAGAATAGCTTGTCAGTCTCGTCTACCTTGCTATTGAAGGTTACTGGACGCAGCTGGGATACGATGTCTAGTCCAGAAGCTATTTCCTCAATCGAATCCTTAATGCGCCTATCCGAGCTAACTACCTGAATAGCAGTTCGGTAATCTTGACGTCGCATATTGGCGGCGCTTGTTGTTGTACCTACAAAAGTCAATAGCTGACCAGAGTTAGTGAACGAGGCAACGGTACCGTTACTATCATTTAGCTGCACACCGCTTCCAACGACAAGACTTCCAGTTAGGGGGCCACTACTAAGATATAGACCACTACCGATACCTTCTATTTCACCTCTTAGGTTTCCTGCAGTGTCTCTAAACTGAACGCTATCAGTGTCACCTCTGATTTCTACTCGCTGGCCCGAAGCAGAAGTTCTAATGATTCCACCAGTGATGGTTCCACCAGACCCTACGGTGATAGTGTCTGCTATGACATCGTCAAGATATGACATACCATTTGCATAGAATCTAAAAGCTGTACCAGTAGCTTTATAGCCTACAATTCCAGGGGCGGATGAAGAAGAACCTCTAATCTCGATTCGAGCTCCAGTGGTGCCAGTTCTTATGGTTCCAGCAAGAACCGAAGTAGCTTTTAGTCGGTCTGCATCAATAGTTCCAGTAGTAATCGCACCACCGTCAATAGTAGTTGTATCTTTCCAAGTGTTAATGTCAGACGCAGCGCCACCCTTCGGGATGGCGTTAGCTGCTACATTGCTTACAGTACTCAGATCTGCGCTTGTGGCGTAGCCGCCGATTTGAACACCGCTAGCGATATAGACAGAGCCGTCGCTACTAAGAATTCTAAATGTCAGACCGCCGCCAGAGTTGTAGGCATAAAGTCCAGTGTTGTTCATCTCAACGCGTGGGTTAGTAGCAGAGGTCCTGACTGTGGCACCAGTAATTAACTTACCGTCAAGGGCACCAACTTTAATCTTGTCCGCTTCAATAGCATTTGCCTGAATTGCGTTTGCAGAGATAGCATTGGCCGCAACAGTGTTAGCTGTTACTGCATCTGCGCCAATCTTGCCCGCAATAATTGCGCCAGCTGCAATCTGGTTCGCACCAATTGCGTTTGCAGAGATGGCATTCTGAGTCACAACGTTAGGTCCAAGCAGCGATGCAGCATTGATAGCACCATTCGCTAGTGCACCAGCAGAGACCAAGTTTCCAGCAAAAGACCAGCTGTTTAGTACGTTTGCAACTAGTAGGTCGGTATTAACTAGAGGCGTAACTCTAGCAGTTGACTGTACTGATGCAAGACTGTGGACGCCGCTACTGTCTGTCAGAACAAACTTGAAATAGTAGTCAGTGTTGTACTCTACGTCAGAGAAAATCGCATAGTTGTTGGCTACAGCAGAAATGGTAGATATGAGGGTAGAGTCCGATGGCGTGAACCCAGAGACTGTGCTCCTGTGGATCTTTAAATACAAGAGATCGCTAGGAGGCAGTGACGGTGGCGTAGTTGCTAACAGACCATCCCACTTAACAGTCATCGTGCCAAGCTTTGATTCAATGATTGGTGCTGTCGGGCCTACTGCCGATATTGGAGTTGATTTGATAGCCGTAGTGTGGCTCTTCGACACTGGGTCAGAGTCTTGCTGCCCACTATCGTATGCAATGAGCTGGAAGTAGTAAAGCTTGCCTTGCTCAAATCGAGCATCATCATCGAAAGTGTAAGAAGTTGCTGTTTTGATAGGCACGTCTTTGATGCGCCAGTCTTCGTTAGTATTTCTTCTCCACTTAATTCTGTATCCAACTAAGTCAGTAAGGTCTTTACCAGCTTTAGTCTTATTTGGAGCTGTCCAACTTAGAGTTACCTTAGCTGTAGGGAAAGAGACATTAGTAGAGACCATTCCCTCACTTGTAACTTGAAGGTTTGTCGGTGCTGCAGGAGGGTCGCCGTCCTGTACAGGGTCAGCAACATTTGAGTAGTCAACCCAACGAATGCCATCCCAGTAGTAGATCTTGTTATTCGCGCTATCAGCCCATGTGGACCCGATAGCTAAGAATTTTTTAGCAACTGGGTACACATAAAATGGAGCATCGGGAGTGGTAGTTGGTACAGGAGTATCGACACCAGCATCCAGTGTGTAAGTTATGGTATTACTGGTTACGCCAGTAATTCTGAATAATCCATCAGGGCCGTAAGCCCTAGAGTCTTCGGCAAAAATATCAACAAATACTATGTCATCAACTTGAAACTTGTGGGTCGCGTTAGTAGTTAAAGTTACAGTTGTACCAGTTATCGCGTATGTGCTAACTAAACGCTTAGTCTGCAGCTGTCTGTATTGAGTTAGGGTAGTAGGCGCTGCTGTCTCTGGCGCAAACGAGTAAGTGTTTGTAATGACAACGCCAGGAAGCTGATCGGTGGACGGGTCATCCTTAACTTTACCGCCTGGGAGCGTTCTCTTAGTCCATGGCGGAGTGTCTACTGCCTTTACAATGAAGTCTTCAGACGTGACATCGATATTTAGAGTAGAAGTGCCGTGAATACCGCTGACGTGGATAGTGTCACCGACTGCTAGATCTAAGTCAGACTCTACATAAATTTCTACTCTGTCTTCTGTCTGGCCGTTAATTTTTTTAGGATATAGATAAGCATCCTGAATCTTAACGAAAACAGGTGCACCATCGGCTAGAACAGCTGTAGGAGGTAGGGTCGGTGTGCCAGTTTCCACGGCTGCAGTGATTTGATCCTGAGTTAAAAGACTTATAGGGCGAAGCTCTACTGATTTTACGCGTTGATCTAGTCGACTCATTAGAGTCGTAAGTTTTCTGCGGCGTCTACGAATACCCATTAAATTACGGCCTTTCCGTCAACAATTGTAACTCCAGAGATCGGAACCGAGGGCTCGGTGACTAGCTCAATAGAGACTTCCTCTGGGTATCCAGGACTATCAGGTACTGATACGTCGTAGGATACAATTTTTCTGACCAGCACACCGTTGTCAGTTCCGTAGTCTTGCTCTAAGTAGCTGTCTGCACGCAATGATGCAAAATCATCATTTAGTTTAATAGAGCACCAGTCTCCAGGGTTATATGTACCGAGTTTTGGATAAGCAGAGCCATTCACAGAAATAGTGAAAGTGCTGATCGGTGGTACAGATTCTGCCAGTAGTCTAGAAGCCTGCTTCCACAGAACTCCCTCCTGAGGGGAATCTAGAGTATCAACCGCATCGAGCAGCGGCCACCCCTCTCTCAGAAGTTTGTGGTTTGACGCAGCCGAGTACGGTTGGCTAGCATCGGATGATAGTCGATCATCTTTACCTTGAATAAAGAATCTTGTAGCAGCATCTTCTGCATTCTCTTCGAAGTCTGCTTGCAAGATATTTCCAGGGTACTCAAAAATCAATTCTGTAGCCCCATAAGCGCTAGCAGGGATCGATCCAGAGAATCCAGTCTCCTGCTCGTCTAGCCATGCAGTTAAAGTTGCTGGGACTAGAGGTAGGAACTTGAAATATTTCTTAAATGAATTGCTGGCTGAGTCATAGACACAGTCGACTCGGTACTCGAAACCATTCGGCTTAGTTGAATAGTCCTCGAATATCTCTGCAACAGTCTTTAGCTCGAAACCTCGAATAACTGGATTGGCTTCACGATTAGAGCTGAATTGATCGTTATAGCTTAAGTCCAAACCTATATCACCTAGAGTTGAAAACTCTCCAAATGTGCTATAAGTAGCAGAGGCTCTACGTTTTACTGTTGGAGGATAGGTAGTAGAGTCAGTTTCCGTGTAGCTCTTTGCGATATTTGCTCCATACATAACAACCTTGAACTCGGTGTTCGACGGAGTGGCGTCTGGATCAACGTAGATCGTATAGTAGCCATCAAAAGTCTCGCTAACATTGTCGATGTAGACAATGTCCCCTTCCTCGAAAGGATGAGCAGACGTTGTCTCGAAAGTTGCAATGTTTGCAGAACGCTTAAAGCTACTAACAGTTCTGGTGAAATCAGAGACGTTGGTAGTAGCTACGTCGCTACCAGGGTTTGAATATGTGAAGCTCTTGTCACCTAGAACAGCCAGAACAGTGGCCTCTTTATTGTTAAACCCTGAAGAAACTTCAACGTCAGCAATAGTGACTTTTTGGCCTGGCACCATTTCGTGCTTCTTGGAGGTGACAACAGTAGTTACGTTACCTGATCTGCCAACGCTAACGATTTCGTTGAATAAATCGATACCTGGTCTAATTGCGTCATTAGCAAAGTCAAAGTCAAATAGATCAGTATTAAGCTCACGCAGCAAATCCTGAGCAAACTGATAAGTATCTTGTCTGGTCTCAACGGTAATTGGGTTTTCTTCACCGATAGAGATCTCTGGTATAGTTTTAGTTCTACCCAGCTCGTCTACGTATGTAGCTGGGACAGTGATGTAGGACCTGTCATCCTCTGTAAGTCCAGTAGTTAGAACTTCAAAGTAGCCGTTGTACTTCACGTAGTCAGTAATCCAGTAGAGATATACTGCCTCGCCTACGGCAAAATTGTACTGACCGCCAGTCAGCGTAACGGTTAAAGTGTCGTTAGCAACTTCAGCAATCGCTTCATATGAACTGTTCCAAGTTTTCCACACAACACGATGCGCTAGATAGCTAGTGAATTCGGCTGCGGTCACTGAAAGAACCTTATCAATCAAGCTGTAGGTTCTACCCCAAATAATTCCGCCCCAAACGCAGACGCCATTACGCACTACATACACAGCGGTCTTAGCTGGGAGAGTGTTTTCATATAAGCTTAAGTTGTATGTATCTTCAGTGACTGCAATGTCACCAGTAAATCTACCAGCTTCAGTTAAAGACCTAGAGTATGAAACGCCCTTAAACGGTACTTCAGCTAGAAGCTCGTTTGTCATAAGGTCGCAAACAAAATAGCGATAATCAACAGATTGATTAGCTGGCGAAGTTGATACTGGCATCTTTTGTCCTTGATTGTCTTTCTACTAGTTTAGCAGCTATCCAATCCAGCCAGATCTCCACAGGATCTGGCAAGAGTAGCTACTGCTAACTAGGTTGTTGTCTGTTTCATACTTGATGACATTTGTCCCTGGCTGTAGATATATCCAGTCCACTAGAACCTCTGCCTTGCTTCTGGCATTCAACACGATGTCATCTCCACCTACTACAGGGGTGACTTTGATAATTTCCCTATTGTATGTGTCAATTTCGAGCACGTCAGAGGACGCTACCGACGAGATTACATTTATAGTCTCAGCTGTTGTGTTGTTGGTGATAGACCAATAGTTAGAATCAGATGCATTAACTCCACCAGTGAGCGCAAAGACTACTGGAACTGGAACGTTTCCAGTATTCTCTACACTTACCTGGCTACCTACGGTAATAGTGGAAGATTGATATCCGTCAGGATTACCATCTACATATTCGTATTTAATTGGATCTACGGCTTTGAACCCAATAGAAAAATCATGACGGCCACGAGCGTTTACGCTCATAATTTGCGGTGCTCCGCTTAGACGAACATAGGCGGCTTTACCGTTAACAGACGTGCCACTTTCATAGACGACTAGCCAACCTCCAGTTTTCACAAGGTTGGCCGCTTCAATTAGTGAATTTCTGGCGGCAGAAGCGTCTTCTGGTCTTTGAGGTAAAAATGATCCGTTTAGAGTAATGAGTCGGTTAGCCCATCGGCCTTTAGCATCATATGACCCGTCACCCCAACCCCTAGGTAAGTCTGGAAGCTCTGGTTCTGGTAGGGTCCACCAGCCTTCGATCTCTGACACTACCCACACAACACCATTCTCGTCGATAGTGTTTAAGGTCAGCCCATTTAGTACTACATCTTGTCTAAGTTTAAGGCCAGATATATGAGGTGTTGGTAGCTTACTGAGCGAAGTATTTACAAGTTTGTTTTCTTCACTTTGCGCGACAGGGTCTACGCTGTAGTCGTAATATTCAGCCATTAGATAGTTCCTTTACGCATCTCAAACGCCAACTGGCGAGATACTGCAGCCGCTAGTTCTTTCTCATCCATCCCAGGAGCTGGGTTTACAGTGATATTGATACCCTGACCTCCACCCATCTGGTTAATTAGCGCAATGTCTCGATCTGATAGGCCGTTAGGGTTCAGTGGCTCGATTCGCTCTGGTCTACCAGCCTCAGCTACGGTTACCATAGTTCCGCCATCAGAAGGGTATACAGTACCACCTAGGGCTAGTTTAGGAGTTCCATCTGCCTTAGTTTTTGTTCCAGTCCCAGATTTAGCATTCTGGCCTGCTAGATATTTATCAAGGTTCTTCTTAGCATCGCCAGTCCAGTCAACCAAGGTGAGCTTGGAGATTTTAGCCTTGCCAAGGTCCAAACCAAAAGTGTCTTTTACGAACTTACCTAAAGGTCCTTCGGCAATGCTAGAGATGAATGAATTTATTCTATCTAAGATGCCTACGTTAATTAAGGTAATAACACCATTTACGATGAACTGAATAATTCCCAGGAGCGCGATACCAATTCCACCAAAGATTTTTGCTAGACCGCTTCCAAAGTTTCCTTTGAAGAGATCCATAATTCCCTCGATGACAGTCCCGACGCTGTCAAATAGAACTCCCACGGTGTTAGAGATAAAATCAATAATGCTACTTAGGGAGTTTATAATCCCCTCGATTGCCCCTCCAACGGCTGGAATAATCCCCTCTAGTAGGAATTTCAGGATTGGATCAAAGGCAGCCATGAGTCCGCCAAGACCTTCGTCGCCAAACAAGTTGTCAAATAGTCCGCCGATAGAGTCCCAGAGGCCCCCAAAGGCTTCTCCGACTCCAGCAAATACCTGATCAACCATCAAACGGAAGTCATCAAACTTGTTATAGAACTCTATAATCTTAGAAATGATGAATATGATAATTCCAACAATTCCACCAGCTTTTAGGGTTTTACCTAAGTTACCAAAAACACCACCGCCAGGTTTGTCACCAAATAGTTTAGTTAGCGGGCCTAGCAAACCGTTCATTTTTGCAAATGCAAATGCTATATACCCGATAAATACGTTGAAACCGAAAGCTACAACATCAATGATGACGCCTAGCGCGGAGAAAAATCCAATAATAGGACCAACTTTATCTAAAAAGCCCTGAACACCTTCGGCTTCCAAGAAATCTGCAAGCTTATCGGCTCCAATACTTAAAGTATCAAAGAAGGCAGATAGCTGATCAGAGTCAGTAAGTGCGGCAAAAATTCTAGTTACGTTTACAACCAGCTCGGCAAATGATGGCCCTGCATCGATGAATGCGTCTAGCATCTTACCTATATAAGGTGCGCCAGTGGCTAGAGTGTCGAAGGTTTTAGCTATGTTAGGGTTGTCAGCAACGCCCAGGACCTGCTTAACTAGCTCGCCTATTGATGACAGCACCGCTCTAGCGTTGACCATTGCATCTTTGAAGAACTGCTTACCAGCATTAGGGTCTTCCGAGAACATGTTCTTGAATCCCTCGGACGCCTCAGTGAACCACTTGAGCATCTCTTCGCCAGCACTACCAGGACCAGTTGTTAGTTTGATTAAGTTACCGAATCCGCCAAAAACATTTCCAATAACCTTGCCCCACTTGGCCGCTTCTGCTCCAGCATCGTTGAAGAACTTAGTCAGGCTGCCGTCAGCATTCATCTGAGTAAGAGTGTCAGACCAGGTCTTAGTTAGGTCGACAACCCACTTAAGACCGCCCTGAGCTAGCCCATCAGTTGCGTCCATGATTGACAAGAATATGTCTGCAACGTTTCCAACTAGATCTCCGATTAGATCAAGAGTTGGCTGCATTTCCAGGAGAATGCGATCAATTTTTGCTACGTTATCTGGAGTTGCAATTCTCTCAAATACTTTGTCAATGTTTGTTCCAATTTTTCCAGCTACCTCTGGAAGTCTCCTGTCAAGGATAGGGAACAGTTTTTTCTCGAAGATGTCAACCGAATTATATAGAGGCTTCAGGAAGGCTTCCGACATCTTAAGCTTTAAGGCATCAAGCTTAGGGGTTAGCTGTATCAGCCTTTTTGCAAATTCTTTTTGAGCCGAGTTAAGTCCATCAAATGCGTCGCTACCGCCGCTCTTATCCTTCTGAGCTTCTTTGAATGCGCCGTAGCCATCTTTGACTACCTCATTGAGGTCCTTAGTTCTATCTTTGGCCCGTCTAAACGCTAAATCGGCCTTCTTGTACTCTAACTCTGCCTCTCTTCGAGCAGCCGAGTTAGGCGGTAAGTCTGCAGTTCTGCGTAAATTCTCGAAAGCTCTTTCTAGATTTAGAGCTGCTTCCTCTTCGCTATAGGAAGCTGCTTCAGCATCAAATAGTAATTGCTGCCACTCTTCTCTAATTTCCTTCAATGATTTAGTGTAGCCACCATTTTGCTGAGTGGCTTTTTTCACCGAATCAAAGATTCCGCCAAATGCGGTTTTAGCTACCAGCATTCCAACCTTTAAGGCAAGGAAAGCGTTAGCCAGACCTGCAGCAGCGGGAGCAGCTTTTAGCAGAGAACCAATAAGAGGGCCAATAGAGACTACAACAGATGAAATCGCCCCGACAAGAGCTCCGAGTGCGCCCTGAAGTACATATCCAGTTCGCATTAAAGATTGGAATCTTTCACGAGCTGATTCGGCTTCTGGCACTAAGCTTTTCAGGCCATCAGCAAGCTGCCCAAATGTGGTTTTGGCTTGGCTTCTATTGAAGCCATCAGCAAAGCCGTCGCCAATTTTTCTACCTGCACCAATAGAGATGCTCTTCGAGATATTGCTTAAGGTTCCCTTTAGCTCTTTCTCAAAGTTGTTAGTTATCGCCCTAACAACTATCTCTGCATGTCCAATTACAGCCATGGATTATCCGATCGGTGCGTCTAGTACAGCGCCAAATGGGTTGGCTGACTCTGGGTCAAACTGGGTAGGCGGTATGTACGGTTTAATCTCATCTGGATCACTGTAAAAATTATCACCAGACGATGATTTGATTTTTGATTTAATTCCGTACCTGTAATCCATGCCATACATACCGTATAGAGCAGAACGAACAGCGCTAACCGCTTCAGCTTCTTCGGCAGACCCGTATCTAGAGTCTTCCTCAAAAAAGTAGTGCACGACGTCTAGCATGTCACGCAACTCCATGTCTGCCAACCTTAGGCCTAAAGTTAGCGCTTTTCCGTTCACATATGGCCAGAGATCAACGGCCCATTCGATTAGACCTCTGGCTGCTGATTTGGGCGATCTGCGTACTGCTCAACAAGCCACCCTGTAATCTCTCCCAGTGTTTCGGTTGTAACTACGCGTTCCTTATCCACTAGGAGTGCGTTGAATCTAACCAAGCTCTCCGCAGTGAGTACTGTAGAGAAGAAATCATTGATAATTGCAGCCTGCTCCGCGGCATCGGCTGAACCTGACTTTGCTACCATGTCCAACATAACCTTGCCAGGCATGACTGGGACACAGATATACTCTTCTTCAAAAATCTTGAACGAGATAGGTTCTGCATTTTCAATCTTCGGTGATCCGAAGTCTCTGAACTTTGTCATATTAGTCGTTTCCTATTTCTTGCATCATTTGTGTGTAGACGAATGTCAACACCTAATAATTTTACCGTAAAGTTAGCTACCTGAGTGAGCGTCGCTGGGATCTCACTACGGTAGTCATTGGTGTGGTTAGGTACTTATTGGGCCTTGTCCCAGGGTGCCTGACAATCTGAGTGTGGATGACCCTAGAGCCTTTCATAAAGACTAGATTTCCGCCTGGCTTATTAGGGGTAATGATGTGAGGCTTAGTCCCCTGGTGGTGCATAAGAGCATAATGAGTGTAAGCACCAATTTTAACCCCAGGGCCCATGGTGTTTCTAGGTATGTGCTGGAATTTGATGCTTTTCATCAATCTTCCAGTCTTCTTGCCCACTTGAAGTTTCGCCAGTTGAGTAATTCTGTTAGCAGTTCTATGCAAGTGACGGCCAACAGTGCCAAAGTTGTGGTTAAGCTCGAAGTTTAAGATTGGCTTATAGACCACTAACTTACCAAATGTCATAGACACTTGCATGTTTCTAGGTCTTAGGTTTAATCCCTTATTTCTAAAATCTTTAGCAGCGCTTTTGTAGATTTTACTAGCACCAGTGATCCAGGGGCTGTCGGGGATTAGTCCGTAGGCTGGCATTATGGTACCGCCATAGTGACAACCATATCAGTTGTCTGGAATCCGCCTTCAGGAGCACTTACTTCAAGTGTTGCGATAACGCCAACACCATAGCCAGTCTCATCCCACTGGTCTAGTTGATTGATGCATTCCATCAATACCCAGGCATCAATAGCCATTACCTCTGCGGCGGCCTCGATCTTCTCTGGTGCTGGAGGTCTACCGTTCTGGCTAACAATAGGTGTAGCTCGTGCAATAGAGACAGTTAAAGTGGCACTCCTAGGAACGTGGCAACGCTGCGGTTCGCCAACCTGCGCACCTGGAGGGCCTAAGTATAGCTGCTGAAAATAGACAACTAACTGTTCGCAGTCCACAGCTGGGGTAGCCATAGCCCAGTAACGACGGGCTGGCAACTCAACGTTGTATGACTGGAAAACAGCTTGTACCCTCTCCAGCACACCCTGCATCATATCCCTGAGATTTACCGCATCCTCAGAGACTCCAGTTAAGTCTAATTCTTGGCTAGGCATCAGTGATTACTCCTCTACAGAGGTTTCCTCTGCCTTAACTTCTACTACTTCTTCAACCACTACTGGCTCTACAACTACTGGCTCTACCTTAGGAGCAGGAGCAGCAGCTTTAGGTGCAGGAGCAGCCTTCTTTGCTTTAGGCTTCGCAATACCCAACATGTCCTGGGCACGGAAGTTAGTCTGAATCGACATATTTCCTTCTTTCTTAGTACATCTTGATCTGGAGGTTTCCAGATGCAAGTTCGACCAGGCTCTCTACTTCATCTTCGGTTGAAGATGCGTAGAGTGTCCAGGTTCCTGGGTCCACCATACCTAGAGCAGCTTTCGCTTTTGCGTAGGTAATAGTGAAATCTAACTTGTCTTCGGCGTAGTTGATGACTACATCGGAAGGGTCCAAAATAACTGACGTAGTTTCTCCGTAGTTACGAAGAATTACCTTTGGAGTATAAATATTGTTCTGCGGAAAGAAGTTGCTGAGATCGGTACCGCTACCAGTGGAAGTCCAGCTGATTGAAGCCGAGTTAGATGTGGCACTCAGCACTAGGTCGAACTCTACATCTGGAACTAGTCTCAAGGGTTTTGCAACATACTTGCGAGCACGAGGAGTGTCTACCGAGAAAACTTTAGACTTGCGACGCGCATTATCTGGATTGACTGTCTTTAGGAATAAGTCAATCTCGTAGAGGCCAGTACGTAGCTCGTCGATGAACTCTTGATTATCAAGAATGGTATAAGAGACGCCCTGACGCGATACGGAAGTTACACGCTGAGGCAGCTCGCACATTTCGTCGCCAGCCCAAAGGCGGGCAAACTCGATGGCTAGCTTACGTGCTGCCATCTTTCCAGCAGTAGGAACTGGAATCCCATAAGCATACGTAATCTCCACGTTGCAAGGAGTCCAAGGGGTTCCAGCCTTGATGTGAATAGTCGAGTGATCTACTAGGTAGTAGCTGTTAGGGTCAAGAATCTGACCGTTTTTATTACGCATAGAAATAATGCGCGTTACTGGCCTACCACGTAGTCTGATTCTGGCGTCTGGCGATAGGCCATCAGCAACGAGCTCAGAGTATTCATCATAGTCGCCAGACGGAATGTTATATACGTCACCGCCAAAAAGTACAGGACTATTAGTGCGGTCAGAAGGACCCATTCGATTATTCCGAAGGGTACAGGTGTATCGTTCGGTAACAATGGTTTCTCCTGTATATTTACGGCCTGACATGGCCCAGAGTAGGTTGGATGCCACCTGAGCTGCTTCTAGAGTGAACTCGGTGTACGCATAGTCTCCCATTTCCTCAGGGAGAATCCAAAGATTGCTTGCCATGTAAGTACCTCTTTATAAGTTTAACGGGTGGCAGCCCTAGTTAGTTTCTAGAGCTACCACCCGTTTGTTCTAGGGATTAGCTAGGGTTTTCGTTTGATGCAATGATGTTGTCGATTGCACTGTCAGCGTTGTAGCCAAGGTTTCCAGGAACGTTGTAGGTGTCTCCACCAGATCCTAGGGAGGTTACTGGGGTGTAGGCAGGTGCCTCAGGGTCCTTAGAGTCAGTTACGATGACCTTAGCACCACGAGCTACAGTGTTTGGAGATCCAACAGAAGCGATGTCAGCAGTGATAGAGCTGCTTACAAAGCTTACAGTGTTGCCAGATACTGCAGATACAACCTGGTCTCCGTTTAGAGCAGGCGATACGTTAGATACAGAGATCACGTCGCCAGCAGCTATGCCAGGAGCAGCGCTGAAGACTAGGTTACCCTGAGTGCCAGCTAGTGTTGCGTAGTAGCTGCTCAAGGTTACAGAGCTTGGGTCAGATACTGCAGCTGAAGTAAATACAACAGGGCCAGAGCCGTCAGTCCAAGTGTAGAAGCCGTTTAGACCAGTAGGTGCCCAGTCAGTGCGTGCGTAAGCGTATGGACGCTCTGCAGCAATCGGGAATTCCCAGCGGCCGTCAAGACCTGACTTGAAGTTAGCGTTTCCAAGACCGTAGCCTTCGAAGGTGTTAGCCATTAGGCCGTTCTCGATGACACGGTCGCCAGACTGACGCATCTTCACGAATGGGAAGATCCAGTGGAAGTATGGCAGTACGCCAGCCTTCTTGCCGTCCTTAATAGCGTGTGACCAAACCTCGATGGCAACACCGTTACCAGCAGGGTCGTCACCAACACCAGGAGCAGCCCAACCGATTGACTTGTGGTTAGGGTCGTCAGCAGTGCCAAGGTTCTTGCGAAGCAGTAGACCACCAGAAATTAGAGCAGATAGCTCTGGGTCTGGCTCACAAATAGCGAGCTCCATGGTGATACGCTTTAGAGTGTCTGGGGCCTTGTATGTTACGCATACAACACCGTTGGCACCCTTTTCGGTGATCTCGTCGCCTTCTTCGTATTCTGGAGTGAACGAAACACGCATAAAGGCTGAAGTGGTGTACGAGTCACCAGCTCCGCCCATTAGGTTACCAGCAGCATCTAGGCGGGTGACACGGATCGACACACCCTGAATGCTGGCTGCATATTCTTGAGTAGCCATCTAGCTATTCTCCTTATTGGTTAATTAAGCTGTTAGATCTACTCTGACAGCTAGGTGGATGGATGTGTCAAAGTAAACCGCAGCTGGGCGGATTGCTTTGAGACGCATGTCATTTTGATTGCCCGACACATCGTAAGCTTGGCCTAGATTGTCGTTCACGACATCGATATCGCCAAGGTAAACCTTGACAGTACCAGTGGCGTAAATCCATTTGTTGGTGTCTGATGCAGTTGCACCAGTTGCACCTACTGGACCATTTCCAGAGTATCCAGAACCGATAACTACTGGAGTGCCAGTCAGAGTTTGTAGGTGATCGCGGCCGTCTTCGTGGAAGAACATCTGGCCGTTAGAGCTCATTAGGGTAGCAACATCACGAGTAATGTGAATGATACCCTGCTCGCCGCCGTGAGATATAGCACCGATTTGCGCCTCAAGGAGAGCCAGAGCTCTACGTGGAGATAGGGCAGTTCCACCATTTAGGATTGTTGCTGAACCAGACGTAAGTGCACGGTTATCGTGACCAGCATCTAGGCGAACTCCGCCGTCCCAGATTTCATGCTCTAGAGCATGCTGAGTGATTCCCTCAAGCTGGCGAGTTAGTCGCTGTACGCGGTCTAGTCCGTTAAATCCAAGTGTGGAACGAAGCTCCTGCGCTTCGATGAAGAAAGGGTTGATGTAATCAAAGTATTTAGGTGAGCCAGCAGGAATAAACTCACTGCTGCTGCTGTCAGTGGCATCCCAGTTAGTAGCCGAGTATAGCTCGGTCTCCCACTCTTGAGAGAATCCGCGGATCCACTGATCTTCGCCAGGAGCGTTCTCTGGCTTAGCTACGGCCAGTAAGCCAAAGGCTGACGGCACAATCTTAGGTGCCGATACTACGCCTGTCTTGGAGAAAGCCATTATAATCCTCGCTTAAAAGTTTTAGGGGGCGGGTGCCCCCCGAGCCGAAGCTCGGAGGGCGACCCTATTAAGTTATGGTTTAGAGCTCGATAGCAGCTGCAGTAGCGCCACCAGTGGTGTCGCGAAGAGCAGCAGCCACACCGTTGATGTTAACGGTCTGGGTAACCTTTAGAGACTCGATACCAACCTTGGCAAGACCCTCGAAGGTCTCAACGAACATCTTGTAGTCGTTGGTGCCGACTAGCGAGCTGTCGCGGATGATACCTAGGTCCAGAGTACCGCCGTCAAGGAACAAGAAGGTTCCCTCAGCGAACAGGTACCAGGTGAAGGTGTCTGGGAACTCTAGAAGAGCTGCAGCACCCTGTGCACCGAAGTAGTTCTGGTCAGGAGTTGCAACTAGAGTTACGTTGCTAAGAGCTAGGTAGCCCTCGATCTCCGAACGGCCAACTGCGATGGTGTTGTCGCCAGGCATTGCGATAGCCAAGTCAGCAGCCATTGCGTCGAATACCCAGTCAGGAATGATAGCCTTCAACTGAGTGGTCGCTGCAATGCGGTGACGTGAACGGTAAGCAACAGCAGCCTTGCGAAGAGTCACAAGGAAGTCACGACCGAAACCGATTAGGGTGCCAGAAGTAACAGCGGTTGATGCGTTACCAATCTTGGTTAGCAAGTTAACCTCAGCCTCACGAGCGTGCTGTACAAGAGCAAGCTCGTTGTGACGAGCGATCAACTCTGGGTAAGCGCGGGTCATCAGGTTACCGAACTGTAGCTGTAGGGTTACAGCGTCAGTTACAGCAGTCTGCTCTGCAGCAGCAGAAACAGTCAGGCTGGTCTTGGTAGCACCCTGAGGGTCAGCGTCAACAGCAGCGGTCCATACGCCAACAGCGTCAGCGTAGTCGCCCGAAGCGAATGAAGGTGGGGTTACGAAACGGATACCGCCGCGGTCAGCCTGGAAGCGAGGCAGTGCATCGCGAACTGGGCGAACGGTGGTCGAGCCAAGGCCGAAAATGTCGTACTTAGTCTCGACTGGAGCAGCGTGGCCACCAGAAGCAACAAGTGCATCCTGACCTACAACTGCGTCAATCTTCGAAGCGTTTGCCTCTGCGTCGGTACCGAGGAAGCGAGCCTCTGGGTACTGGGTCGAGAAAGAAGCAACAATGTGCTGCTCTCCGTCGCCACCGTTTACACGGCGAAGCGAGTGTAGACGCTTCTCCATAGCCGAGGCAACCTCGGACATGCTTGAAATGGTGCTTCCCGCGGTGTAGCCAGGAATGTCTGCGCCAGCGGTGATTGCCACTGGTGCCTCGGTAACCTGAACTACAGGCTGACGGTCAGCTGGAGCCTCGAAAGGCTGTTCTGCTGCGGCGCTCACTAGTGCCTGCTCTTTCTGCTCTTCTACGAGAGCGGTTGATGTTTCAATGTTTGCTTCTGAAGAAAGCTCAGCAGCAGTCTCAACTTCAGCTACTGCTTCTGCAGTCTCTTCGGTTGAAAGCTCTACGGCTTCTTCGGTTGTGGTTGATAGTTCAGAACCGTCTTCCTGAGCGGTTGATGCTTCTGCGACCTCTTCGGTCTCAGATACGGCTTCGGTGCTTGCCTCAACGGCAGCCTCGGTAACCTCTGAAGCTTCTACTACAGTCTCTTCAACTGAAGCTTCCGCCTCGACTGGAGCCTCGGCCACAGTTTCCTCAGCGGCAGAAAGCTCTGCTTCTGGGGTCGAAACCTCTGCGGTCTCAACTGTAGCTGCCTCGGTTGCTTCTACGGCAGAAGTTTCCTGCTCAGAAGCTGATGCCTGTACTGACATTTCTTCTTCCTTTTCTTCTTCTTCCTTAGCTTCCTCGGCGGCCTCTGGAGCTTCTTCCTCGGTTACCTCTTCTGCTGGAACTTCCTCTGCAGGAACTTCCTCAGCTGGGGCTTCTTCAGTAACTTCGCCAGTAGGCTCTTCTTCGGTCATAGCCATTTCTTCTCCCTCATCGGCAACCTGACCCTTGACACGGGCAGTTGCTTCAGCGGCACGCTGAGCAAGCTCAGCAGCCATAGCCTCGCGGTTAGCGAGTTCACCACGTACGATGTCAAGAGAGTCGGCTAGCGACGTCATAGCATCAACTGTCTCAGGAGTCGGGTCTTCACCCTCAACCATTTCAAACTGGCTGACAATATCTGCCTGAAGCTCTGCGAGTTGTTCGTCGCTAAGCTCAGTGATAGTGTCAAGCTGAGTCTTGATCTGGTCGTACACTGTACCTCCTAGGCCAGTTAGTTGTGGATGTGACTTACATCCTATTTACAGTCAAGGCCGAGGGACTCCACGCAACATGGCGCGAGGCACTCCACCTACGGATAATTTTACCTTATTTTTTAGGTAAGGAGTCGGAGCAGCTTACTCATCTGTGATTGAACCTCACCTTGAGAGTAAACATCTGCTCCAGACATGTAGGATTTGAGATCAGCCGTAGCAATATCTGCATCCTCTTTACCGATCTTTGCTTCAACTCTTGTAATCATCGAATCGATGAGGTCCTTGAGTCCAGCAGGCAGATCGCTAAACTTAATTTTGTCGGCTTCTTTACCGAACGGTAGTGGAAGGTTGGCAATTGTCTTACCTAGTTCCGCTGCTGTAAGTCTAACATTCTCTAAAGCCTGGGCATTTAGAGCACCAGCGTCTAGACGGTCAATCATTCCAAGCAGTTCTGAGCTTGCACTTACAGATGCGGCGTAGTCACCAGCGAAGTCTAGGTTTTCTGCAGCTTCAGCCTTCTCTAGAGCCTTAGCCAATCCAGCAACACCTAAGTCCTGCTTAAGACGAGCAAGAACTGTGCGGTACTTACCCTTAGCATCACGAGGCTGGTTGACGCCAGATACATACTTTTGTCTACCATTTTCGTCATAGGTATCTTCTACAGTGGTACGTCCAGCTTTAACATCTTCGGCGCGAGCGATCTCTTCTTCAGTCTGCTTTTCAGCTTCCTTCTTAGCTTCTCGAAGCTCTTCTAGGTCTGCGTCAGAGATCTCTTCCTCTTTTGGGGCAGCGGCCACCACCGCCTCCAGCTTTGCACGCATAGATGCAACTACGCTTGCTGCTTCGGCAGAGTCAGCGTTCTTCCAGTGCTGTGGAATAAGAGCTTCCTGCTTCAGCTTGCGAGCCTGCTTGATAATGTGCTTACGAACTTCGCGACGCTCTGAAGCCTTTGCGCGACCATAAGCCTGAATTGCGTTCTTAAGGTCTTCTACATTGCGAATTGGGTAAGCGCCATCTGGCATTGCCTTACCTTCCTTAGCAAGCTCCATACGCTCTTCTTCAGAAATCTTTGCAAGCTCTGCTACCGCAGCTGCTACAAGAGTCTTCTCACGAAGCTCAGCAGCGCTGGCAGTTAGAGCCTGCAAGTTGGCAGCACGTAGTGCCTTCTTTGCCTCCCTGACACGGCCTTTTAGATCTGGAGCACTAGCTGCAAGCTCTCCAAGCATTTCTGCCTTTGTGGAAAGAGCGCAAGCTGCCCCAGAGCACTTCATCATTGCCATGTAGCTAGCACCAGCTGCAACTAGGGCAAGAACCTTACCAGAAGCAATCATGGCGCGAGCGGTTGGGAAGCCTGGTACGTTTACCTGACAAATAGCAACAAGTTCAAGAGAACCGTTAATTGGACGCCAGTCACCAGAAGGAGCAGAAGCACGAAGTGCACGGATCTGAAGCTCATCTAGATTCGGACGTAGGGATCCAGCGCACCAGATTCCGTACTCGTCTTCTCCAACATGGATATCTGCAACAGCAGATGCGGTGTCGTCATAGTGCTTTGCAGCAGTCATGGCGTCAACATTTAGCGGAGCATGTCCGCCAGCAAGAGTAAGCTGACCAACAGGAACATCAGTACCTGCTTCAGTTCTAATAACTCCAGTGTGGAAGTAAGCATACTTGCTGCGAGAGCGAGGAGGCTTAGTTGCACGTGGCAGTCCGATGTGGTTTACGTTCCAGGCCGCGATGTGCCCGTAGACGCGACCATCATCGGTAACAGTCAGTGGGGTAGCCTTAGTGAACCCTGGGTTCTGGAACCAGTCTGCTGGTGGCGTCATTGGGATATCTGACTTTAAAAAGCCAGATGCTGTAATAGGTTCGACGTCAGCAAAGTCCTGCATAGACTCTTCGTATACGCCATCTTCTGGGGTCACGTTTTCCTCCTGATCCCCTTCGGCTTGCAACAAAATAGAGCATTCTTGGAATGCTGGCTTAGCTACAATTGTAGCAGCCATTATGCGGGCCTTATTTATGGTAAGTTTATCCTTACCAAATTCCTGCCCATCTCCCTCAGCCATTTCTGGTTCTGGCTTCTTCTCTTCTTTTGCCTCAAACTGGTCGAGGTCTACAGAAACACCACGCAAGAATCCGTGGCGAACTAAGCGCTCTGCTTCTCGACCATAAGGACCCGTGTCAAACACACCGCGAGCATTGCCCATTCCGCCTTCAATACGCTCGATGTAGTCGATACGTCCAACTACAACAGAACCATCGTGACCAGCACCAGTTTTGATTTGCCATAGGAGTGGCACTGGGAGATCGCGCATAGTAATAGCTCCCTTGCGGAACTTTCTACCATCGCCAGACTCGGTTTCCTCTGGGACAAGCATTGGAATAGTGAAGCTAGCTCCCTGCTCTGCACGAACAGACGCAACTAAGCCAATCTTCTCTCTAGCATCCGAAGCTAGGGCAGCTAGGCGACCCTTCTCAATCATTGCCTCGTTGAATGCTTCTTCTGACGTGTACAGATTCTCCATACCCGAAAAAGAGTTATTCTTCTTGCCTGGGTTGTACTTGCTACCAGTGTAAACACCAGTTGCTTCCTTGTGGCGAAGCTGGCAGTAGCCCTTCGCACGTGGACCCATGTACTTGGAAAGTTGGCGAACGCAGCGAGTCCAGTCGCCAGGAGTTCCCCAACGGATCTTGAGAGCACCCTTACCAGTAGTCCAGTAACGGCGAAGCTTGTCGGCATTGCCACGGTTGCGGTCAAAGCCACCAGCTGCAAGTAGTGGTTCTACTACCTTCTCCCAGAAAATAGAGAACTCTAAAGCAGAAGCCTGCACTGGTGCTTTCTCGTCTACCTGAAGGAGGACATCGTTCAAAACTTCTTTGTCGTCTAGAGAAACTACAGGAGGTGGAGCAGACGACTTTAGATCCATAAGAACCTGACCATTAGGAACCCACTTGCCGCCTTCGCGAACAAAGGTTGCTGGCTCGGATGAGGTTGCGCTAGCGGGGACCAAAGCAACAAGATCCATAACAGCTGAGTGGTCGTCTGGGGAAACTAGAGCTAAGTACTTTGGAGCTACGTCAGACTTGTCTGGGGTGTAGACAGAGTCTAGGCCAACCTCGGCAGATGCAAATGTCAGACCGTGACGGTCTTTCACAAACTTCTTGTCGTACTCCTTCAGACCCTTAGGCTTGTCAGCGTGAAGCTTATATGAAGCACGCGACTTCTCCACAAACTTAGGGTAGTTAGAGATCAAGTTGTGCAGGTCTGATCTCGTTAGAGGCTTCATGGTTCCAGGCAAATGAGCCTTAGGCATGTTCGATGGGGTTCTAGGTTCTGCCAAAATGCCATCAAAGTTGATAGGAGGCATATTGTCTTTGTTTAGAACTGTAGGAGCGTCAACATCTTCTTCAGCTTCAGTGTATTTTGCATCTACAGAGATGCTCTTACCGCTGTCAAGTCGTACTTTGACCTTGCCAGTCTTGTAGTCAACTGACTCAATAGTCCCTGAGCCGCGCTCGCGGTCTCCAGCAACAACAGTTCTTGAACCAACTTTTACGAACTCGCCGTTGGCGTTTCTAGGCTGGCTTGATGCAATAGATGATCGCTCTTCAGGAGTGTAGTTTCCATCTTTGTCAGTAGGAGATTCGCCCGCAGCGGTAATTACTCGATCAATAGTGGTGAAATCTTCTCCAGCGAGACCTTCTTCCATCAGAAGTGTTTCTTCTGGGTCGATCTCGCTTAAAAGTACAGACTGAAATGGTCGTTCTTGCAAGAAAGCAGAGATGATTACTGCCGAAGACGGGTCAATCAGAACGTGTGTTTTCTCTACAACATCGCTAGGGTCGTCAAGAGCCGCGTCATATGAGTAAACATCGCCATCCACGTGTCCCATGTTGTCCCAGCCAGAGCCATCCCAAAGATATACCTGGCCATCGACATCTACTTTGTATAGGCGGTCAATTCCAGAGTTGTCCAGGCGAATGCGAGCCATAAATTCTGGGCCCATGTATGGGTCAAGCTCGTGAGCCATCTTAAAAGCATCAAGCTCATCGTAAGTCTCTTCGGTCTCTACAAAGCCATAAGCACCGCCAGCAGTGGTAGCTTGCTTCTTATTCTCTCGCTCTACGATTGCAGCAGCCCAACGCCAAGCAGCGTCTCCACCCCAAAGAGCCCAGGCAATGCGGCCGTTAGACGGGAACTTGTCTTCGCCTGGTGCCCAGCCTTTGCCCTTCTTGTCGACTTCGTGACGAGGGAAGTACTTCGCGATGTGACGGATCTTCTCGATACCAATCTGACCGCCCTTTGCTAGGGTGCGAGCGGTGTTCAAGCCGACAGGTGTGCCGCCGCGCTTGTGTTCTTTTCTCCACTCAAGGGCCTTTTTAGCTTCCTTTTGGACGCCTCCAGGGATGGTATAAAGTTTAGAAGTCGACACTATTACTCCTGGTCAGAGCTCTCTAGCTCAACGTTAATTTTGTGAGCGTACTTTACAAGGTCGCTGGCTTCAAGCTTTTCCCCGTTATCCCAGGCTTGCACCAACTGGTGCTCCCACTCCTGGCCGTTGGCAGGATTTGGGTTGATGATTGGCTCTTTGTCCCAGTCAATCTTCCATACGTCATACTCTTCACTGTTCAGGTATCCAGCTAGCTCTTCGCTAGTTCTTGGAGTAAGCTCCCAGTCGCCATCGCGTCTGATTGCTGTGCCGAACAGGTTGAAAGTGATGATGGCATCGACAGCGCCAGTCTCTTTGTTTACATAGCAGTAGAGCGAAACAAGCTCTGAGTCTGCATATTTAGTGTCTTCAGCCATCTTTTTCCTAATCGATAGTTGGCAAAACCAGCATCAAATAATATTTTACCATAATATTTGATTTAACTAGTCTTTAAGTTCCTTAACTAGACGCATTCCATAGTATTCTTTAAGCTCTGGAACTAGAGTAACTAGCTGCGCTACCTCGTCTAGAGGGAGAGCATCGAGGTCAATCCTCTCCTCTACTGGACCATCTTGCGTGTCGATGGTTACGTGAATCACGTTTTCTTTGGCGTTTTTATCCATAAGTAAACCCTACCTTAATCCTTAGCTTTCTTCTCTACTTCTTCCACATTGCTAGCAGAAAGAATACCAGATTCAACTAAGAATTCCTTAAAGACTTCGCTAGCTTCTCCAGTCTGTAGGAACTTAGAGAATGATTCAGCAAAGTGCTCGCCGTAGCTGCTCTCGCCGTAACGAGTAATCTTTTCGGCTGCAACCTTTGCGTATCTAGGGTTGGTCTTGAATCCAAAGATGTTGATGAAGTTTTGGATTGTGTGGCCAAACTCGTGAGCAATTACGTGACTGAATGGAGTACCAAAGTACGCATCCTCAGGTAGGCCTCCACCGCGCAAGGCTTCAGCATTTACCAAAATAGTTGTAGTAAAGCTTCCATCGCTCTTAGGAAGAGCTATGTTTACACCAAGAACACCACTAGGGTTCAAACCGCCAGCTGATCTGTAAAGAGCAGAGAACTTTGACTCCTTCGATACTAGTCGAATAGTGTGGTCCATGCTGCCGAATGAGTCAGCAACTCCCTGGTCACCCAAGAACTTATCGATTGACTGAATAGTTCCAAAGTAGTCAGTAAGCTCGTTCTCTGGGAATGCAGGAGCTAGCTTTCCGTTAGGTCCCACCTCTAGGTCAACAGAGATGTCGCGAATTGCTCCATCAGTCTTCCTATACTTCGCAGGCTCTTTCAGAATCTCGGCAATCATCTGCTGCTTAGTCATTCCAAAGAATCCACGCTGCTTAGAGTGCTTTAGCTCAAGTAGTGTGCGGATCTCTGAATCAGTGAGATCTGGGTACTGAGTTCGAGCAGCATCAATAAGCTTAGCTAGCTCTCCTGCATTGAAGTATGAAGTTGCATTTAGCGATGAAGAGTCAAACTCCCAGCCTGGGAACTTGTCCTTCAGGTCAGAAGCTAGCTCATCGATCTCTCGCTGAACTTCCTCATTTAGAGCTAGCTGCTGCTCTGCATTACGCTTGGCGTTGACTGGAACATTGAAATCTAGACCGACACTCTTTGGACGTTCGATGGTGTTAGGGTCAGTTTCAAACTCAATCGAGTCAAGGTCGAAATCTGGGTCAGACTCGTCCACGTCAGGGATGATCTGTTTAGTAGGTTTAGCAGCTTCTACATTGCTAGTGATTAGCTTAGGTCCGCGCTCTTCGCCAGCAGCAACAGCTGCCTTCTTAACTTCACCATCTCGGTTGATGTAAAGAATGCCGAAGCCCTTCTTGTCGTCCTTACCGACAATAGGAACAGACTCGACTACAACACCTAGGTTTGCACCTTCCTTGCTGTAGAAGTTATCGCCAGGAACTAGATCGTCAACCTTAGAGATCTTATCTGGGATAGAAGTCTGTCCAGGGAATCGTAGGGTACCAGGTGTGTAGAACACACCGCGCTCTTCGCGCATTCTAGCTCCAGACACGCGGCCCTTGTATGTTGTTAGGGCTGTTTCCTGGTCCTTAAGAATTGCAAGGCTTGTAGATGGTAGAGAGGTTCTCTTACCATCAGCATCGATGACAGTAACATAGTCACCGTAGTCAAAGATGTCGTCACTCTGAGCTGGAGCAGCTGTATTGACCTTCTGTCGTGCAACTACCTTGACAACTGACTTCTCGCCGATGTTGTTGGTGTACTCTACAACCTGACCAGGCTCTAGAGAAGTAACCTTGTCCTTTGATGACCAAGGTACGGCTCGATTTTCTGGGGTGTCAAGGAGGTTCTTCTGGACAGCTCGAGATGCCATAGTAACTGCGATACCGAAGCTACGCTTATCAGCGTCAGGGAAGCGCTCTGCAAACAGTTCACGAATTGCGGTTCTTGCTTCTTCGTGAGTCTGCTCATCTACTGGTAGACGACCAAAAACTGCACGAAGGCGAGCTTCTAGTGCGTCACGGTCTCCACGCTCATAGGCTTCAAAAGTGCTAGGAACTTCTTGCTCAAGCAGGGTTCCGTTGACAGGGTTGACACGCTGAGCGTAGCCAGTGGAGTAGTACTTGGCACTCTCAGCAACGGTCTTGGTTCTACCCTGATACTTGAAGTACAGAGAACGTTCTAGGACATCGTTAGCGTGAATAGCAGTGTCAAAAGTTGGGCTGTACTTACGAGTCTCTTTTCCAGTCAGGATGTCCGCAAGGACTTCTGGACCGTTGGTCTTACCAAAGAGAGCCTGAACTGAGTCACGAGCATCCTTGTGTAGAAGAGTCTGCTCCTCGCCAGTGTCTAGGTCCTTGAAGTGGAACATGTAAGCAATCTTCTTTTCGCCAGTAATGGCTGCGCGAATTTCCCACTGAATGTTTTTGCCATTTTCAGTGGAAGTCTCTCGCATTAGGACTAACTGATCGCGGTCATTGAACTTAGAGTTCTTGTAGGTAGCTGCCAAGAAGTTGAGCATTGCATTAGGGTCACGAGGACGTCTAATCTTGCCCTTAGCATCAGTCTCTAGTACAGCCTCGCCGTTCTCGTCGACAAGTTCGTCTAGCTTTGCCTTACGAAGCTCTTCCAACTCTTCAGGCGTAAAAGTCTGACGCTTGATGGTTTTGCCGTCGTCCTTGCGGCGAGGGGCAGCTCCAACCTTCTGAGGCTTAGCTGGGGCAGCAGGTGCTTCTGGGACTTCTGGAGCCTCTGGGACTGATGGCTCGACTGCTTCTGGTGTTGCAGGTGCTTCTGGCTCAGCTGGAATCTCTGCTTTAGGTGCAGGCTTGACTGGCTTTGGTAGGCCCTTCTTAGCCTGAACTACAGAGTAGTCCTTCTTCGGGTCAAGCGGGAAGAAACGACTAGGAATCTTCTGGCCAGGGTTCTTAGGGTCGTCAATTGGTCGAGTTACTGGACGTCCATCAGCAGTTAGAAGCTTCATCCAACCATCAGACAGACTGAGGTCTTCAATAGTGTAATCATTGCCGTCGCTAGCACGAATAACGTTGCCGCGATCTAGATTAAATCCGCGTGTCTTCTTGATCTTCGATTCAGCTTCTATTTTCTGAATCAAACTCTCGACGGTCTCTTTAGTGTCTCCGTTATATGCAATCTCGGCCATAAGCTCTGATAGTGCATCTCTAGATGTTAGATCTGGCTCGCCTTCTCCAGCACCCTTGTCAAACTCGTCTGGGTCAACGCCAGAATCACGGAGAAGCTGCTTAACTTCCTCTGGGTTTTCGGCTTCGAAGCCAGCTGGCATATCAGCAATAGGAGAGTTCTCTCGTCCATCCTGCTCAGCAGCCTTTTCTTCAGGAGTCAGCTCGCCACGTGCTAGACGCTCGTCTTCAGCTGTGATCTCCTGCGAGTTTGAAAGTAGGTTCTGCAAGTCTGGAAGCTTAGAGTCTTCAAGAGTTTTTACTGGCTTACCGAACTTGTCAGTTCTCTGGCCCTTCTGTCCGCCGTCAGCGTCAGGGATAATAGCTTTAAACTGCTGAAGGTTTCTTGACTCGACTTCATAGATACCAGCCTTTAGGCCAGAGTCCGTGTCTTTCGCAACCATAACGCGGGCAAAGCCTGGCTTACCTGATGGACCTACGTAGACACCGCGAGCTGTTGCAACTACTAGGTTGCCATCGCCAGTACGGAAGCGGAACAGTACGTCCGCACCCATCTCAATCCATTGACCTTCGTCATCACGAGGCTGGATTCTCCAGAAACCCTTGTTGGCACCGTCATTAAAGCCAATGCCAGCGGTTAGTGCGGTGAATGTCAAGTCTTCGGACATGAAATATCCTCTACATATAAAGATAAGAAGCTATCTAAAATTTTACCGTAATAATATTTAATTGACTTTAGAGTAGCGATCAGATAAGTTTTTGATCTGCTGAAGAGTGCCTTCAGTTAGCGAACCACTCGAAACCATAGCTCTAATTCTAGTACTAGCGTGTAGAGACTTTACGTAGTCAGAGTCTTCGCTGAATGCAGTCAGTAGAGCTTCTCTTCCCGAATTGTCCAGGTCAGGAGCTCCAGCTACCCAAGCTGCGGCAGCCGACACAGCACATTCGGTGTCTGGGTGGCCTTCAGCAGTGAACTCTGCGTACATAGAGAAGTCTTCTCCATCCGCAACTGTTCCAGTTGTAGCGTATTCAGCAAATGTGTGAAGCTCCCACATAATCGCTGAGTGGATGTCGTCGCAAGAAGCTAGGTAGCTGTACTTTTCCAAGGCAGCCCTAGCAACCGAGTATGCAGACTCCTTTGAAACGTGTCGAGAAACACCGAACGATGAGTTAACGTCATCAATCAAATAATTAATGGTGGCAGAAGAAGGTACGCAGTTAGGAACGCGCTTGCCATTCTTCTCCTTCATGCCAACCTGAACATAGCCAGACCAGCAAGGATCATCCTCGTCCTTCTCTAGAGCAGCTTCAGTTTCAGTCTCCTCTTCAGGGGTGATGATTTTTTCTTCAGTCAAAATCTCTTCTGGAGCTGTAGCTCCTCCAGTAGCTAGAATTACTTTTTCGATGTATTCCATTAGCGAACCCCTAAGAATGCCTTAATCTGCCAAATCCACTTAGCGTACATGTCCATGCGTGTAGCCAAGAAGTCCATTAGTCCCTGCAGATTGCAGTGGTTTGCGTGGCGGAAAGCCTCTTCATGGCAATCATAAAGGTGCTGGACAACACGAAGAGCTGACTCCAATAGGAATCTGCTAGAGCTGCCATCTTGACGATCTTCTCTAATACATGACATCTCTACGAAGTCTGAAAGAAGATATGGAGCTGGGAATCCAACCTTTAGGATATTCTCCGCTAGATCGTCGATAGAGCCGTCAACATCTGCATATAGCTCCCCGAAAAACTCGTGGTACTCGCCGAAGTCTGGGCCCATAACATTCCAGTGGTAGCCCTGAAGAATGAATTTTGCGGAGACTACATCAGAAAGCAGTACTGCTAACTTCTGTGCTACGTCTGTCTTACTGCTTTCCATGTTATACCTCTGGTTCTGCTAGCCCTGGAGCTTGCGCTTCAGTTGGCGCGGCACCTTCTGGTGATCCGCCTTGTAGTAGTTGATCAATGTCTGGTGGAATTGGTGCCCCACTTTGCTGCATGTTCTGTCCGCGAACCTTCTGCATCAGCTCTGGAGCAACGGCACCAAGCATGGACTCTGTTAGCTCTGGACTAACCATGCCCTTGCTCATGATGAGTCTCAGTGCGAACTCTGTAGGGTCAGGCGCGTCGGTCTCAGAGAAACCGTGAGCACGACGCCATGCGTCATACGAAACCGCCATCTTGTCAAAGCCCATGTCAGCGTCTGCAGCGCGGTCATTGCGAGTAGCAACCAGGCTTGGGTCATACCAAATGCAAACGTTCTTAACCTCTTCTTCAGAGTAACCGTTAGCAACTAGGTATGGACGCAAGTACATAACTGTCAGTGCGTCAACGATAAGAAGCATCAGAGGCTCGATGTGCGCCTTGTAGAGGGCTTCATCAATCTGTAGGGCGTTGGAGTACTTAACGTTCGCAAGTCCCGTTACAACGTCTTTGGGGACGTCTAGACCCTGCATGATACGCTCTAGTACACGGTCTGCACGCTGAGCAAGAGCTGGGTCGAATGAACGCTCGAACTTGAACTGCTTAATCTTGTCACCAAGTTCAGCAGGACCACGAATGATCAAAGGAACAACGGCGCTCGCAGAGTCCTCGTCCTTGATCGGAGTGGTCATTGCATCGATTAGCTGGTCTTCAAAGTCATCAGCCGCTTCTTCAGGAGTGTAAGTCTCGTTGTAATTGCCATCTTCATCGTAAGGATAGTCAGGATCAGGACCAGCAGCAACAGAAAGGCCGTCAGGAAGATACAGAGCGCCAGCATTGAGGCGAGAGCGAGCAGTCGCACGGAATGTCCTATTCAGTAGTAGGAGCTCAGCACAGAGATCTAGTAGACCACGTAGTGAAGAGTCAGCCTCTTGGCTATAGCGAGGGTGTGAGCGCCAAATGCGACCAACAAAAGCTTTCTGAGGAAGAGCAATAGCTTCCTTGTTGCCCTGAGACATCATTCCACCGTTACCAACGTCACGACGTGGGTTGATGATGTAGTTTCCCTTTGAGTCAACCTGTAGTTCGTCCACTGAACGAATGTCCCAGCTCTCTGGGAGTCCCGAACCAATACGCTCTGGGACCTGAACTAGGTAGCACTCGCCAGTTACCTGAATATTTAGAGCTGCATCCTTGAGAAGACCAGCCTGCCCGCCAAATGCAGAGCTTAGACGGTCCAAAGCACGCTGAGAAGCCGCTGCTAGGCGAGAGTCAACCTTGCTAACGTCTTCAATAGGGGCTGGAGCTTCGTTTGGGTTGTTTACTGCAGCAGCATAGAGGCGGATACGTGAAACAACAGACGCAACTAAGTTAAATGCGTACTTGATTTCTCCAATTGAGTCGTAGTACTCCCAGGCCTCGGTCTGCCAAGAGGTAGAAGCTGATTGGCGGCGAGCCTTAAAGAGCTCTGCTTCGCCTTTATCGTTGAGATTTACCTGAGCAGCGGCAGCAGTGAGTGGTCGAGGAGTGTTAAAGACTTGAGGTTCGGCGTAGACGATTCCAAACGAGTCAACTGAGATGCCAGGAGCAACACGAGTAGCGTTCTTTGGGGCTGAAGCACGCACGTTTCTGCGAGTCTCACTCGGCTTTGCGTTTTCTTTCTTAAAAATACCCAAGACGGGCTCCTACCTGTTATCGTTCAATCCAGGCTGACAAAAGCCCGACCGAAGCAGAAATAGCCAACACTAATGATACCACAGTAGCAGCTACGGGTAAAGTCAACCAGAAAATAACTACAAAAACCGACGCCCAGAACCCAGTGCACCAGTTACATGTAATTAAGTATCCAATTTTTGTGTTCGGTGGAAACTTTTTCCACACTTTTGTACGAAAACCATCGGCAATTGCATCTGTAGTGATCAGATGCGTCAATCTATAGGCAGCTAGTGCCAAAATCACAAACGTAGTTATGTCAATTCCCAATTTAGTCCTTTATCGAGCCTAGAGTGTTGTATGGATTCCATCCTCTTAGACGTGATCCACACCCGCAGCCAGTGTCTTTCTTGAATGCTAGCATCTTTCCTGACGTTGTGACAATAAAAGAATCTTTTGTAGGCTCCTTCGAAGGAATGAAGGTGTCATATGTCTCTCGAAATACGATTTGCGGGCCATCATTTCCATCCTTTGCGACCACAACGTGTGTTTCGGTAACTATAACTCGTGTAATTTCGAGATAATTTGACCCTGGAGTGGGTTCGAAGCTTCTCATGGTCGTTACATCTTCAATTTTTTCTGGTCCGATGGCAGCTAAGTGGCATGGAAAGCGATCAAGCAGAATTCTCACTATTTCACCCTAAAAACACGGCCTGCAGGGCGATTATTTGGGTTTACAACACCTAATTTGCGGTCTGCAAAGCTCTTTGCACGGATTTTACCGCCAGAAAAGCCTGGAGGTGGCTTAATTAGTAGCGCGGTGAGCGCGTGAACCAGTGCGTCGACACGGTCAGGAGACTTAGACGCACTTTCTGGGATCCAAGAGTACATCTGAGACTCTAAATCTTGCAAATATCCGACGTGGTGGACGCGCTTTTGCTCGTAAGCAAGCACTACTGGCTCTGCACGGAGAGCTTTTCCATATTTTGAGTGAACTTCTAGGACCTTAATGGTCGGATCGATCGAGAGGATGGCATTTTTAACGAGAGCGCCACCCTGATTAACCTCGGCAACAACGGGACAACCCCACTTGCGAGCCATTTCCACAACTTTACGGGCCCAGGTGTCGGGGGAA
>JACCEA010115134.1_pt1 | contig 147923 bp, 222 predicted proteins | sample 7449851 | NCBI WGS metagenome assembly JACCEA01 (sample SAMN15323453, study PRJNA562643) | freshwater metagenome | isolation source: river surface water | place: USA:Blue River Watershed | collected 2017-08-18
CACAATACGTCTACATTAGATGCAGTTTTTAACGAACATGATTTTTATCGACTAGAACACATTTGGCCTGCACTAGAAGCAGGTGACAAACAAGAAGCCCTGAGACAAATTAACCATTATCTAAACAAAGGTAAAAACCGTGCGTGGTGGGGCGACCTAAAGGCGCTTGACATTAAAATTGACCCTAACGATGTTGAAAATTCACAGGTAATGTGGAGCAAGCCAATACAGAAAGACATGGGAGAATCCGCCCAAGAAGAATCAGATGCCAACGTGCAAAAGGAGAATCAGATGGAAAACATCGATGATATGATAGCCAATTTGTCCAAGTTGGCAGGACTGAACGTAGTAGAAGGCAGCAAACCAGACTTTTTGGATGTTGACAAAGACGGCAACAAAAAAGAACCTTTCAAAGATGCAGTTGATGACAAAGAAGAAGACAAGGATGTCAAGGAAAGTGTTGAACTAGACGAATGCGGTATGCCAATGGCAGTTGCATACGATGACGCAACAGATTCTTATCCTGGCCAATCAAATGGTCCAGCTGAATCAGCAACCGACATGTACAAGCTAGACGTCAAGACAGCCAACAAGACCATGACGTTTATCACAGACAATCCAGAAGAAATCATGCAGGTTCTCAGAGCATCTGGTGTAGATATCAAGTCATCAGAAGCAACTGCTGGATTTCAACCACCAGCACAGGTGCCAGTACCTCAGGTAAATTCAACACCTAGCTCACCAGCAGAAACAACCGAAGAAGCAGTTGGAGACAAAACACGTTCTTCAACAGGCGGTACAACCACACAAACTGCAACCGGTCAAGTGCACAAAGCAGGCGCAGGCAATTATGGTGGCGCCAACGACGACGAACTTGATGACGAAAATGATGACGAGGATGAAGACAAGAAAGTGGCAGAAAGCATTGCTGTGCTTCGCAAGATGTCTGGCTTTGCTCCTGTGTCAGAGGGCAAATTTGGAAACAGTGTAGCAGGTGCCAAAGGAGACCCTAGAGTGGTAGGCGATACCATTGACTTTGCGTTGTCAGGAACAGGCAATGCCAAGAGCGGCCGCGGAGACAAGGGATTAAGTACCATGGGTGACAATCCATTGGGTCGCAATGATCGCGATGTTACAGAATCAATTCAACGCGAATTTGCTGAATTTCTCAAAGAGAGCAAGTAAGTGATCAACAGGAAAGCCCCCTTGTGGGGCTTTCTCTTGGCTACATAATAATATGGCAACAGAAGTAAATTTAACCAAACGTGCGCATCAAGTTGAATCTTGGTCGCTTGCAGAAATACAAGAATTGGCGCGGTGTGCCGCGGATCCAGTTTACTTTCTTGAGACCTACGCATATATTCAGCATCCCACCAAAGGTCGTGTCAAGTTTATATTGTTTGACTATCAGCGCGATCTGCTAAAGTGTTATCACGACAACAAATACAGCATCAACATGCTGGGTCGTCAGATGGGTAAAACCACAGTGGCAGCTGGTTACTTGTTGTGGTATGCAATGTTTGTTCAAGATTCAACCATACTGATTGCGGCACACAAACACACAGGTGCACAGGAAATCATGGGTCGAATTAGATTCATATACGAAAACTTACCAGATCACATTCGCGCAGGTGTTACCAGCTACAACAAAGGGTCGCTGGACTTTGAAAATGGATCACGCATTGTTTCAGCCACAACAACTGAAACAACAGGACGCGGTATGTCACTTACAATCGTGTATCTAGACGAGTTTGCATTTGTGCCGCCTCGCATTGCCAAGGAGTTTTGGACTGCTATCAGCCCAACACTATCAACAGGTGGTAAGTGTATTATCACATCAACTCCCAACCAGGACGATGACCAGTTTGCTCGCATTTGGAAAACAGCTATTCGTACACTGGATGAGTTTGGCAATGATACCGGTGGTGTTGGCCCTAATGGTTTCCGTGCGCTGAAATTTGCCTGGCATCATCATCCTGATCGTGACGAATCCTGGGCAGAAGAAGAACGTAGCAAGATTGGCAACGAACGTTTCTTGCGAGAACATGAATGTGATTTTGTCACAGCAGACGAAACGCTGATCAGTCCTATTAAACTGCAAGTGCTAGAAGGCAGTGAACCCATAATGAAATTGGGACAAGTGCGTTTCTTTGACAAGATTGTTCCACGCATGACCTATGTACTTGGTTGGGATCCTAGCCTGGGCACAGGCGGTGACAATGCCGCTATACAAGTATTTGAGTTGCCAGCCATGAAACAAATAGTTGAATGGCAACACAACAAAACAGACATATCCGGACAGCTACGTAATGTGGTTGAAATATTGACTTATATCAAACAACAGACCAACGACTCTGCTGAAATATACTGGAGTGTGGAAAACAACACACTGGGCGAAGCCGCACTGTTGGCCATACGTGAATACGGAGAAGAACGTATTCCAGGCATGATGATCACAGAAGCAGGCAACAAACGTAGAGGTTTTACCACTGGCAACAAGAACAAGGTGGCAGCCTGTATGAAGCTGAAGTTTTATATTGAAAACAATCGCATGACACTCATGAGTCCAAATCTGGTACGTGAGATAAAAACATTTGTGGCACGAGGTGCAGGCTTTGCTGCCAAAGACGGCGAAACAGATGATCTAGTAATGGCAACCATACTGGTTGTGCGCATAGTGCAACACATGTTGAGTTGGGATCAAAAACTATACAATCAGTTGACAGATCGCACAGAAATTTCGTCAGACACCATAATGCCCATGCCCATTGCATTTTAAGGATAAATAACTCATGAGCATCAGTATACAAAATGTATCTCGTTCGATACTACAAATTATGAGAGGCAATGGCCTAGAAGTTCAAACCTTCTTGGCTTCTCTGCGTCCTACTATCAATACACAAGATGCACGTTGGTTCTATGCCAAAGATCTAGGCATAATGGTTCACCTTACTGACGACAAAAGCAAACCAGAACTTAAAATAATGTTGAGTTCAGGGCTGGACACGGCCAAGATCAAAGACATGTATCTAAGTCTCAGAGAGATGGGCAAAAATTTCAACTTATTGCCAACAGTGAGAATTTTTGGTAAACACCTTGAACCCAAAGATTTTCAATCACAGGTAGCAAGTTCTCAAGTGATTGAATCAGCATTTGGTTCTACAAAAACAAGCTATCATCCGCAACCGCAGGCCAAGGTAGTACTGCGTCATTCAAAGCCTGTAGCAGAAGAAAAACCAGGTGCACGTAGTCGCAATATCAAGCAGATCTACATTGACAACAATCAAGGCGAACGTTTCCGCTTTGACGTACCTTATCTCACTGCCGCACGTGCAATGGCACGACATGTAAGCGATGGCGGAGCACCATATGACGAAAAAGGTCGAGTGATTTATGACATGGCAGTAGAACGTCAGGATCTTCGTCGACTGGTTTCTTATGCTCGTAAAAATGAGCTCATGGACGGACTGGATGAAGAACTGGGCCTGGCCATGGGACGCATAGACGAAATTGATCGTGCATTGAAACGCTTTCACAGGGTGGGCGGAGACATAGCCAACACTGTGCCAAAAATAGAACCAACTGAAAGTAGCAAGATCAAATTTACTGTACAACAATTTGACGAGTCGTTGTTGCCAGGACTACGTGCCATAGAGCAACAGCGTTTGCGAGTGGCAGAAACCTTGCAGGCAAAATTGAAATTGGGCGAGTTTGAAAAGAAAGTTGCTCATTATGACGGTTCCACCAAACAGCTGGCATTTGAACCGCTGAGTGAACTGGATGAAACTACAGAGTTCTTGCTCAAAGCAGGACTGAAAGAATCATATGATTTGGTCATGGTGAGATCTCACCATTTGGCTGAAACACACATGCACAGAATATCACAGGCAATCAAATTGGCGAAGACCAAGTTGGCAGTGCCAGATGATAAATTTAAGATGAGCCTACAAGAAGAAGCAATGGCATCAATTCTTGGCAAGCTCGGCAATCTGGGTGTTTAATTTACCTTTTGGTAAATACACTTGTTGACACACTAGACACAGGCAGTATATACTACACGTGTGCTTTCGCTAGAAGCGACTGCACTCTAGGCACATTTAGGCAGCTTAGGCACAACTTAGGAGAAACAAACTATGGCTTCATTGGCAGAAATTAGGGCTCGACTACAAGAGCAAGAACAAAAGACCGGCAAGTCCGGCGGTGGCGACTCGGCCATTTATCCTTTCTGGAATATCCCAGAAGGCACAACAGCAACAATCCGATTCCTCCCCGATGGTGATGCAAGCAACACATTCTTCTGGCTAGAACGTCAGATGATTCGATTGCCATTCCCGGGTGTCAAAGGCGGCGACGAAGGCCGCGCAATTGGCGTTCAAGTTCCATGTGTGGAAATGTGGGGAGATGCTTGTCCAATTCTAGCAGAGGTTCGTCCATGGTTCAAGGACAAGAGCCTTGAGGATCTTGGTCGCAAGTATTGGAAAAAGCGTTCATACATATTCCAGGGCTTTGTTGTGAGCAATCCTCTCAACGAAGAAAGCGAACCAGAAAATCCAATTCGCAGATTCATCATCAATCCCAGCATCTTCAACATCATCAAGGGTGCATTGATGGATCCAGAGATGGAAAATACTCCAACCGACTACATGAACGGTACGGACTTCCGTCTTATCAAGACCACCAAAGGTCAGTATGCTGACTACTCCACGTCCAACTGGGCACGTAAGGAACGTGGTCTCAACGAGCAAGAACTTGAAGCAGTTTCCAAGCATGGTTTGTTCAACTTGAACGACTTCATGCCCAAGCGTCCCAGCAAGGACGAACTGGTGCTGATCAAGGAAATGTTTGAAGCAAGTGTCAACGGTGAACTGTTTGACCAAGAACGCTGGGGTGCATTCTATCGCTCAGGTGGCGGCGGCAACAGCCCAGCACGTGCGGCTTCAACACCTGATGTTGATGTAGATGATGAGCCAGTGGCGTCTGCTCCAGTTGCTCGCCCAGCACCAACACCTGCTCCAGTGGCATCTGCTCCTGCAGAAGCTCCCAAGGAAGAAGGCAAGAAGACCAATGTTGACGACATCCTCAAGATGATCCGTGAACGTAAGACTCAAGCCTAACGTACCATCAGTAGGGGAGGCGAACTCCCCTACTTCTTCTTTGACAGGTAAAAACAATGACAAAACCATTTGACGTTTCAAAATTTAGGAAGAGTCTGACCAAGGCTGTTCCAGGCATGGCAGTGGGCTTCAATGACCCACGTGATTGGGTTAGTACAGGCAATCACACACTAAACTATCTCATCTCAGGTGACTTTACCCGTGGCATTCCATTGGGCAAGGTAACCATGTTTGCAGGTGAATCGGGCTCGGGCAAGAGTTATATTTGTTCTGGCAACATTGTAAAAGCGGCGCAAGCACAGGGCATTTTGCCCATTATTCTTGACAGTGAAAACGCACTAGATGAAGATTGGCTCAAAGCCCTGGGCGTGGATACCAGTCCAGACAAGCTGATGCGATTTGGTGTCAGCATGGTAGATGATGTTGCCAGCATCATTCACAACTTCATGAAAGAGTACAAAGCAGAGTTTGATGGCACAGACTATGACAAGCAACAGAAAGTACTGTTTGTTATTGACTCATTGGGCATGTTGCTAACCCCAACGGACGTGAACCAATTTCAAGCCGGCGACATGAAAGGCGACATGGGTCGTAAGCCCAAGTCACTGGCAGCTCTGATTCGTAACTCTGTGAATCTTATTGCGGCACACCCAGTTGGAATTGTTGCAACCAACCACACCTATGCAAGTCAGGACATGTTTGATCCAGACGACAAGATCTCAGGTGGTCAAGGCTTCGTTTATGCAAGTTCAATCGTGGTTGCCATGAAAAAGCTCAAGCTAAAGGAAGACGAAGAAGGCAACAAGATTTCAGATGTGGTTGGTATTCGTGCCGCATGTAAAGTCATGAAAACACGCTATGCCAAGCCATTTGAAAGTGTGCAGGTCAAGATTCCTTACACATCGGGTATGAACCCATACAGCGGTTTGACTGACATGTTTGAAAGCAAAGGCATGCTCAGGAAAGAAGGAAACAGTCTTGTGTACACAACCAGCGATGGTGAAATTATCAAGCAGTTCCGCAAGGCTTGGGAACGCAACGACAATGGCTGTCTTGACAAGGCCATGGCCGATGTTGTTGAACGCGACAAACTCGAATTGTTAAATAAGCCAATCGTAGCGTCTAGCGACGATATGGATGAGGAATCCGTACAAGGAGAATAAAATTGAGTTTGTATGATAGTGAAGCATCAATGGTAGTTGATGCTTGGGCCGCAATCAAACCATATCTTAACAAAAAAGATAGAGATGATGCCGCCCAGGCATTTTTACGCACCTTAGAAAATTACGTTGATATTGAAACCATGGCCAATGACATTGCAGGACATGATGGTCCATTGGATCGTGCTCTATCAGCATTGTATGGTGGATTTGACAGCGACGACGATGACAACTATAATGATCCAGAGGGTGATGAAGAGTTGTTCAGCGGCGGATATGATGATGAAGAAGAATAATCAATGAGCACATGGTTCCGGAAGGTAACAGCAGATATAGGTCATTTACCAGATGCCATTGACTGGTTTGAAGCTCAGCTGGAAGAAGCTAAAGCTGAAATCAGTCTTCGTGGCAATGTGGAAAAAAATGCACGTGATCTTCCGGGCATCATTGAACATAGATTCAACCAACTTCAAGAAATTGAAGCCATTCTAGAACATCTCAATATTGAATTACGACGTCTACGTAGCAATCATTTCAAAAAGTATCTTGAGCACTACAACAGAGCAATGAGCAGTCGTGACGCTGAGAAGTACAGCGACGGCGAACCCGAGGTACTAGAAATGCAACGTCTGATCAACGAGTTTGCTCTGATACGCAACAAGTTTCAGGGTCTGATCAAAGCAATTGACACCAAAAACTTCATGATCAGTAATATCACACGATTGCGTGTGGCAGGAATGGAAGATGCAAGCGTGTGATGTTTCATGTGTGACCAACATTGTTGGTTGTACATTTAGTGCACTACAAAGCACCAATCAACGTGCCTATGCTGACTTCCTTGAGCAACATGCCTGCAAACTGATTGAAGATACCTATCCAGATTTATACAAGGCTTCAACCAGTGTGCGTAGTCCCGAAGACTTCATGTTGGGCACTGTGCTTGTGGATGTCAAAACAAAATGCATCAATAGAGAGTTCAGCATGCCCAATCTGATCAGTGTTGATCGTGCAAGCAAGATTCTCGCTGACCAAACACGAGACATATGGTATTGGTTCATTGACTATGAGGTACACAGCGATGGCACGTTTACTGTGACGTCATCTGAGTTGGTACCTATATGGCATCTTGACTGGAATGCACTCAGCATACAAAATCTTGGCCTAGGGCAGATACAGATTTCCAACTGGGCCCAGCTGAAAGACCCTGCACCTGCCAGAGCATTTTGGGTGCTAAACTTGACCAAGCGCACACGAGAATTCTATGTGCGTCTGCAACAAAAGCTGGAAAAGCGCATAAAAGCCCTGGGCTAAGTGCTTGATTTTCAAGCAGTTTTTAGCCCTGCTAAGTCATTGATTTTTAAGGGGTTTTTCTAGTACTTTTTGCTAAGTTCTGCAGGCGTTGCAAAAATACAACACAAAAAACCCAAAAAAAGTGAAAAAAAGTGGTAAAACCGGTTGACTGCAAGCCCGCTCTAGTGCATAATACAAACACTAGGCAATTAAACAAAGGAGCTTGTATGTCAACAGTAACTATTTTGCGCGGTAGCTACCGCAATGTGTCTGTGCGTAATCGCACGTTTCGTATGCTCAAGGACTTCCAGGTTGGAGCCAAGGGCGGTTTTGTCACTGTGCTGGGAGATGGCAGTGAGCACTTTCCTGCCAAAGCAATTCGCATCCGTGTAAACGGACTCAAAGATATTGCGGCAGATTCTTCAATTGGCAGTCGCAACGAGGAGGATCTCATGGGTCTTGCTACACAAGACGACGGCTCTGTGCTTCGCATTGAGAAGCCAGAGGATCCAGAAGTTTACACTGAAACAGACGAAGAAGCCATTGAGCGCATTCGTCAGCGTTTTGACATCTTGGACGAGATGACACACGGTACCACCAGTGGTGCTGTTCGTGCAATGATTGTGAGTGGCCCTCCGGGCGTGGGCAAGAGCTTTGGTGTTGAGCGTGTGCTCGAAGAAGCTGCCTTGTTTGACAAGATTGCTCAACGCAAGCAGAAGTTTGAAGTGGTCAAAGGTGCAATGAGCGCCATTGGCTTGTATGCCAAACTGTTCAAGTATGCAGATGAAGGTTGCGTGGTAGTGTTCGACGACTGTGACAGTGTGTTGCTGGACGACTTGTCACTTAACATTTTGAAAGCGGCCCTGGACTCGTCCAAGAAGCGTTACATCTCTTGGAACACTGACAGCCGTCTGTTGCGTTCAGAAGGCATTCCTGATCGTTTCGAGTTCAAAGGTGCGGCTATCTTTATCACCAACATCAAGTTTGAGCACGTGCGTAGCAAGAAGCTCAAGGATCACTTGGATGCGCTGGAGTCACGTTGCCACTATCTGGACTTGACTCTGGATACCACACGCGACAAGATCTTGCGTATCAAGCAGATTGTCAAAGACGGCATGCTTGACAGCTACGATTTTGAAGATGGTGCAAGCGATGAGATTGTGCAGTACATGGAAGAGAACGTGAAGCGACTGCGCGAGCTGAGCCTGCGTACTGTGCTCAAGATTGCAGACTTGCGCAAGATGAGTGCAAGCTCTTGGAAGAAGATTGCTGAAGTCACTGTAATGCGCAAGGCATAAAGTTTAAGATGGGATGATTGCCTAGTAAACAACTCCGCCCATCTTGGTCCCAAGTCGGAAACGGCTTGGGACTTTCTTGTTTTGGACACTAGGCGGTTGACAGCATTTGGCATGTCAGCTATACTTAAAACACTTGAAAGATTCTTTCAAGGAAGACGGCGCATTGTGCGTCATAGAAACCAAAGAAGGAAACATCATGGCTACCAAACGCCTTGTCCGTAAGCTCACGGACGTTATTGCCGAAGTTGAGCGACAGCTCAAGGCACACTATAATGTCACGCAAAAAGAACTAGATGCCTGGCGAGCTCGTGCTCAGGCACTACAGCACAAGTTCCCACTCAGCTCAATGATTGCCATAGAGGATCTTTGGATTGACTATGAAGTTCAGCGTGACGTGTTGCACAAACACATCATCAACATCATGAAGAAATGGGATCCTCGTATTTGCTCACCGGGATCTGCTTGTCGTATTACAGGCAAACCAAACGTCTATCTCTATGATGCACAACACCGCACCATTGCCGCTGGCATTTTGGGATTCACTGAGATACCTTGTGCAGTGGTTGAGACCACGGACCCTAACTTTGCCAGCTATGCATTTGAAATGTTGAATGACACAGGAGTCAAACGTCTCACTCCAGGCGACTTGCATCGTAATGCCTTGGTGCGCTACAAGAATGGCAGTCGCGACATCAAGGTTGTTCGAGCTCGTACACTACAAGATCAATTTGACAAAACTGGTGTGGACTTGCAAGACAAAGGCTCACGTGCCAGCGACAACCTGCGTGGTGACAACGACTACTTCTTTAGTCACTTCAAATATGCATACAAGGCAATTGAATTGGATGAGAAGGGTAGTGTTCTTTTTGACATACTAAACTCAATCAAAGCAGTATTTCCTTTGCAAGAGGAAGTTGACCAAGGTGTGTTCATTGGACTGTATGAGATTGATCGGCTGTGTGGTATAAACAATGTCAAACTTCCAGCTGGCTGGATGAAGACATTGCTGGAAAGCGTCAAGCACACATTCAAGAGTTCATCGCTTGTGCATGCCAAAGCCAAAGTGCAATGGGAACATGTCAAGCCAGGTTCTACCTGGAGTGCACCCAGTGCAATGAGCAACTTCATGCGAGAACTGCATCTACGCAACAACGGTACATTGTCTATTCCTTATCACGGCGATGGTGCCAAGATGGGTATTGAAGAAGACAACATTGCCCCAGGACTGTTCCCAGAAACGGACAAGTAAAATGCAAAATATGATCAAACATCTGCTGGGTAACTCTGCAGGGTTGCCAGTTAAACTGGAAGATGCATTTGTGTTCTTTCTCAAAGAAGGACTGATCAACATTGGCGAAGCAGGCGAAATAACAGTCAGCAATGCCAGCAAGGTTGCTAGATGTTCTAGGAACACAGCTAAAATTGACTTGGTATCTGGTGTGCAGATCAAAACAGCACAGACATACCCTGACAAAGGTCAATTGGAAGCATATATTGCACCAGGTAATACCAAGGCACCCATATTGGTAAACGTAGTTGAACGATCTACGTTGAAAGAATATTATTTTTATCTGCAACACAAGGACTACTGTTCTAAAAAAGGATCAAGCATACGATTTCCTTTCAAATCGGATGGTACTCCCAAAAGAGATAATCATTGGTGGGAGTATGAAATCACATTCAACGAATATGTAAGGTTAGCAAAAAATGTCAACAAATCTTAAAGAAGCACTAGAGTCTTTCCGTGCACCCAACTACGGCAAGACCAAACGTAGTGCAGACACATACCGGACTGTGGCAACTCATTGCCGCAGTCATTTGACTGGGCTGGTTGAAGAATACAAGTCAGTTGAAAATGACCAACAGCGCCTGCGCGAAATTCGCAATGACATGGATTACTATCTGCGTCGCTACCACGAGTACTGCATACAACAGCGCGACGGTATGAAAGCACACTATCATGAAGTTGGTGCTGACAGCGACTGTGACTTTGAGCATTTAATCCCTGCCGCACGTTTGCGTGACCTGTTGTTGGCAGGTGTGTTCACAGTAGATCAGGCTCTCAATGCACCCACAGTTGTGCTCAGTCGCACCAAGCACGTGGCATTGAAGGATGCTGGTTGGGCAAGTCAAACACCAGACATGTGGCACCCGTTTAGGAGATATTCAGGTGTGTTCACAGCTAAGTACACTACCTACGACGGTACTGAGATTGATCCAGAGACCTGGACCATAGAAGATCACTTTAGATATTTTACACATCTGGTGATTGAATAGTTGACAAGCAGGCTGGGTCTTGCTATACTTGCACAATGAGAACATGTGTCATCCGTATAACCGATGAAGTCAATGCCAAACTGGTTGGATTGGAAGTAACCACTCGAAACCGTTTGGCCAAAGAACTTAAATTTTTTATGCCTTATGCATATCACGTGCCGGCTTACAAGCTGGGACGTTGGGATGGGTGCGTTAGCTTTTTTACACTGGGTGGTGGTACCTTTGTAAACTTGCTAGAGCGCATCCTTCCTGTGCTTTATGAGGAGCATTATGAAGTGTCCGTTGAGGACCTTCGAGAGCAACACGACCTAGACTTTGTGCCCATTGATGAAGAGTATCACGGGGACATGGTTTGGCCAGACAATCACCCCATGGCAGGGCAGTTGGTAAGACTGCGAGACTATCAAGTTGATGCTGTGAACAACTTTCTTACTACACCACAGAGCATACAGGAGATTGCCACAGGCGCTGGCAAGACCTTGATGACTGCTACCATGAGCAAGTGTGTGGAGCACATTGGTCGTAGCTTGGTCATCGTGCCCAACAAAGACCTTGTGCGTCAGACCTACGAGGACTATGTTAACCTAGGACTTGATGTTGGTGTGTACTTTGGTGATGAAAAGCAAACAGACAAAACACATACCATTGCCACTTGGCAAAGTCTTAATGTGCTAGACAAGCGTTACAAAGACGGCGAAACCAACCTAAGCCTTGAAGTGTTCTCAACTGGACTGGCGGCTATCATTGTGGACGAAGTGCATCAGGCCAAAGCAGATGTACTCAAGAAACTGCTCACAGGACCTTTTGCCTGTGTGCCCATACGTTGGGGACTAACAGGTACTGTGCCCAAAGAAGACTGGCAAAAGATCAGCTTGGAAGTGAGCCTTGGTCCTGTTGTGAGCAGTCTCAGTGCCGCTACACTACAAGACATGGGTGTGCTGGCAGAATGCCACGTAAACGTGATACAGATGGAAGAAACTGCCGAGTATGGCAGTTATCAAGAAGAACTAGAATACCTTACCACCAACAGCAAGCGACTAGACTACATTGCCAATTTGGTAAAGAATATTTCAGACACTGGCAATACCTTGGTCTTGGTTGATCGCATTCGTGCAGGCGAGCAGATAGTAGAACGCATCGAGGACAGTGTGTTTGTGTCTGGTTCAATGAAGAGCAAGGATCGCAAAGATGAGTATGATGAAGTGGCGACTGCGACTGGAAAGGTTATTGTTGCTACCTATGGAGTGGCTGCTGTGGGTATTAACATTCCTCGTATTTTTAATCTGGTACTGCTGGAACCCGGAAAGAGCTTTGTTAGAGTTATACAATCTATTGGGCGCGGTATTAGAAAAGCACAAGACAAGGACTTTGTACAGATCTGGGATTTGACCAGTACCAGCAAATTTAGCAAAAGACATTTACGTGAACGAAAGAAGTTCTACGCTGATGCCAAGTATCCCTACCTGATTGAAAAGGTAGACTATCGTTCACCGGGAAAGAAAACAAAATGAAAATACTAACACACGACAACAACACATTTGAGTTGAATGAATTGCCAGAAGAAATTGACGATCTTCGTTACGGTGTGCTGGATTACAGTGATCCACACAACCCAGATTACTTTTTTGTTCCGCTGATATTTCTAGAAAACTTCTACAGTCCAGCCGCTGTGTTAAAGATAGGGCCATATCAAATTGAAATGCCCCTGGACTGGAGCATTGTGATAGGTGAACCTGATCACGGCGATCCTGAAGTGGTGCCTATCATGAGTTTGAATGACAGGGGATTCAAGACCTTTGCTTTCAATCCAATGAAGAGTTTCAAACCCGACTGGCTGCCAGTGGACATTGTGAATGTGTATCAAGAAGTGCGTTGGTATTTTCCAAAGTTAAAGTATGGACATCTACTGGCACTGCCACTCACCGATGGACCAGAACCCTTGTGTGTGTACTTTGTAAAAGAAACAAACAAGATTCCTGAAGTGCTCGACATTAGCAAGATGTGGTAGTATAATAGCAACATGGCAACCAAGAAAACAACAGCAAAAGACACTGCTCCCAAAGAACGCAAACTGGACATCTTTCGTGAGGTGTTGCCAGCCATTGATCGACGAGACATGACCTTCTGGAGTCGCATGACTGATGAGCAGAAGAAAGAGTTTGGTCCCTGGCTGATACAACGCTGGACTGCTTCAGCAGAAGGGTCACCAGGTGTGCAAGAATACTTTGTACAGGCTGCCAATGAGCGAGTGAACATCAACATGAAAGAGCTTAAGGATCATCCAGAGCTACAGTGGATGTTGTTGGCCAGTTGTGGTATCAAGAAAGCATACAGGCGCAGTTGGATAGGCGCGGCAAAAGGTGTCAAAAAAGATCGTGTGAGTGAATTTATTGCTGAACTGTATCCCAGTGCTGGCGAACAAGAAATTGAACTCATGAGAATTATAAATGACGAACAAGAGCTCAAACAAATAGCTGAACAGATGAACCTCAAGCGATCTGAAATCAAGGAAGTGTTCGGTGGATGAAAGATCAACTTGAATGTAGGTTTTGCAACAAGACTTTCCAGAAAGAAAGCACTCTGGTTGCTCACATGTGTGAGCCCAAGCGCAGGATACTGGCAGAAAATGACAAGGCCAATCGCATAGGCTACAATGCCTGGTTGATTTTTCGTCGGCTGATCACACCCAATGCCAAGAAGACTCCTTCTTACGAGGATTTTACCAAGAACAAGTACTATACCACATTTGTCAAATTGGGAAAACGTATCATTGACCTACACATACCTGAGCCAGACAACTTTGTCAAATACTTGGTCATGAATTCTGTCAAGTTCTCTAACTGGGGCAAAGACTTTGTGTACGAAATGTACATTAGAGAAATGACCAAGAAGGAAACTGTACAACGTGCCGCAGAGCGCACAGTGTTGCTCATGCAACAGTGGGGCATGGATCAACAGCAGGACTGGAAAACGTTCTGGACCAATGTCAATACCACACAGTCCCTGCATTGGATACGTGTGGGTCGATTGAGTCCTTGGGTATTGCTTGGCACTGAACAAGGCAAGAGCTTGCTGGACAGATTTGATCAGCATCAACTGCAAGAAGCAACAGGATACATAGAGTTAGATCCATGGCGCATCAGGATTGCCAGAAACAAACGAGACTGTGAATGGATGCAAGACGTTTTCAACCAAATAAAGGAACAATAACAATGGAACAGTACAACAATGTTACAGAAACAAAAATACGAGAAGAAAACAAGGTATTGCGTCAAGCAGGAGATACACCTGACATACGACAACTCAAAGCCTTGGTGGCCATGCTGTTACAGAAAGTAGATGACATTGAGTTGAGGTTGGCACGTGTAACAGATGAAGCTAAGAGTGCAAGAGATGCGGCCAGAATGGCTGCCAGGAAAGCAAAATGAAAGCACAGGGCACCGACATTGACATTGATCTGGCAGACAGGGAACTGTTGTTGGCCTTGGTCAATCATGTTCCAGCAATGCAAAAAGATGCCAAAGGTCGTAGAACCAAACACAACACTGGTGTGTATTTTCATCACGTACCCACAGACCCTTTTACCGGACTGTGCACACTGGATTACAAAACTGCTGAGGATGTGGGATACTTCAAAATTGATGTGCTCAATGTAAACATATACAAAGACGTAAAAGATCCCGAACACCTAGATCGATTGGCAGCACAGGAACCGGACTGGACGCTGTTGCAACACAAAGAAATAATACAACAACTTTTTCACATACATGCACACGCTGATTTGGTCATACGCATGAGACCACAAACACTAGACCAATTGGCCATGGTACTGGCTCTGATCAGGCCAGGCAAAAGACACTTGGTTGGTAGACCCTGGGTTGAGATTGAATCTCAAATTTGGGACAAAGGCGATGAAGGCTACAGCTTCAAGAAAAGCCATGCATTGGGATATGCTTTGGCTATTGTGGTGCAGATGAATCTGTTGCAGGAACAGGCCTTGGCCTAGCCAGACCAAGCAGAGTCAGCAGTTTGATGTAGGCCCAACCTATGTCAAACTCATACCAACGATGACTGAATCGAGCACTGGCACCATCCGCATGATGGTTGTTGTGCAATTCTTCTCCGCCAATCCAGATGCCCCAAGGCACAAGATTACGACTGGTATCTGGGGTGTTGGTATTACGATACCCCCACCAGTGGGCCAGCCCGTTGATCACACCGGCAGCCCATAATGGAATCCATATCATTTGAATACCCCACAGGAGTATGCCCCAATGACCAAACAACATGATGTTGATATAAAACATAAGCAAGATACCAGCCCAAGGATACCGGCTGTAGATATTTCTTTCGCACCAGTCATCAGGCGTGCCTATGCCAAGCTGTTCAACCATGGCTTTGTTCCTGGCTGCGGCAGCATAGAGAAAAGCACCACCGAACAGCACACGCCATATGCCGTACTGTTGTGGGCTATGTGGATCTCCAGGTTGATCGCTCTTTTGGTGGTGACGGCGATGTACTGCTACCCATTGTTTGGTGATCATGCCGGTGGTAAGCCACAGCCAGAATCGCATGAAGTGACTCACAGCAGGATGGAATGAAACTGACCGATGCGCTTGACAGCGATGTAGGTATAGAGTTACGCAGAGAATGGTGATGTGGGTCATCACCAGTAGATATATTAGTTTTGTCATGGATTGTCTATTTTGCGTATCAGCTGTATTTGTCTGCGCTTGATACGTTTTGTGATTACATTTTGCAGTGTGACCACGTGGCCAGCAACAACGTCAAATTCTTTAACAGAAAATGTTTGTAGGCTGTATTGAAACTGACGAAATTTTGCTCCTAGCACTATGTTGATAGGAAGCATTCTATTTGTTGCCCACCACCATTCGTCACCGCACTCTAGGAAACCTTTTTTGTCTTCGTCTTGTAATCGGTTGTAGACATACATGCTCACAATGCTGTTGTCGTAGTTCTGTATGATGCCCACGTATTCGACACCGCTGTAGCGGGCCAAACACAAAAATGGGAATCTTTCCAGCATTATAGCAAGTTCTTCGGGCGTGTTCATAGTCAGATGTATTTACCAAACCATAAATATGGTATGACACAGGAACGAACATGAACGTATCGTATGTATATGATCAAACACTCCACATTATGGTTGGGGTTGGAACGCTAAGGAATACTCCCATGAATGAACGTCGTTACACGGCTTACATAGGTGTGGACAACACCATTGATTTGCAATTCAAAGACAGAGATCGCAAACCAGTAGACATCACACTCAAAACAGTGGTTTGGCAAATGACTGATCCGCTGACCGGGGAAGCCCTGATACGTAAAAATGCAATCATTTCAGATTCTCCAAAAGGACATGCACAGCTTCAATTGCTTGACCATGACACCGCAGGACTATCGGCTGGAATTTATCATGTGGGTATCATGTTGGTTGGTTCAGACGGAACTACCAGCGCTGGCTATACTGATCTCAACTACGATGCCAGAGCAGAAATTGAGCTAAGAACAGGCGCATACGAAGCATTTCGTTCCACAGATCAAACTGTGTCTTTTTCAGATCCATTTACAACCACAGGGTACTCGGGTCCGGTCATGGCAGCTGGCAAGGTCAGTGAAGTCAGTGTATTGAACACTGTGGCCATTTACACAACCAATTACACCGGCGCAGTTCATCTACAGACCAGCCTGGAAGAAGTTCCTGTAAACTGGAATGCCATTGGAGATCCTGCAGGCCGTGTGTACAACAACAACTCAGGTATTGATACGTTCAATGTTGACACTCGTGCAAAATGGCTGAGAATTCAATATATTCCAGACATAACGAACACAGGCACCATTGACAAAGTGATGTGCAGAGCGTAAACTAGCTCTGTGAGCCTGATTCAAGAAACTATAAAAGCACACGTTCATGGATTGAGAGCTAGCCCCAAAGGCTGGTGGACAATCAACTGTCCCATGTGCGTGGCATATGGACAACCGCGACCAGATACCAAACGCCGCGGTGGCTTTCGTTTTGACACAGACGGATCAACAGCATATCACTGTTTCAATTGCGGTTTCAAAGTGCGCTGGCAACCAGGCCAAGGCATGGGGCACAAGCTCAAAACACTGCTACGCCAAATTGGCGTAGATGAAGGAGAGGTACAACGCCTTAACCTACAACTGATGAGTGAACGAGACGACTCGCAAATTGTCGAACGCACAATAGAAGAAACATGGAAACCCAACTGGCCTACCATTGAAATACCAGGATCCAGCACATTGCCCAGTGAAGCCGCAGAGTATGTTGCTGAACGCAAAATGACAGGCCTGGCAGATTGGCACTGGTGCAATGCAAAGTTTTGGAACATTGACAAGCGTGTGATTCTACCGTATACTTGGCAAAGTAACACAGTGGGCTATGCCGCACGTTGGATAGGCACACCACCTAAAGATACACCAAAGATATTGCGCAAGGCACCCACAGACTTTGTGTTCAACATGGATCCGCAAGGTGAACCTCGCAAGTTTGTGCTGGTGGTAGAAGGTGAGTTTGATGCACTGGCAGTGGATGGTGTTGCTGTGCTACACAATGACATCAGTGCCAAACAAGCACAGTTGATTGCAGACCTGGATGTTGAACCCATTGTGGTGCCAGATCGGGATCGTAGTGGAACTAGACTGGCAGAACGTGCAATAGAATTAGGATGGAGTGTGGCATTCCCAGACTGGGATAACGGAATAAAAGATTGTGCAGATGCGGCTCAAGCATATGGCCGCATTGCGACGCTAAACAGTATAATACAATCCAAGCAAGACAATCCGCTAAAGATAAAAATTATGTTAAGGAAAAATTGATGGCCGAACAACACGAAGTAAAAGAATACTCAGATGACTTGCAAAAGTTGTTCTTGGAGTTCTTGATTGGCAATGGAGAATTGGCCAGTAGATGCCAAGGTATTTTAGAAGCTGACTATTTCTCTCGCAGGTTAAATCCTGCCGCAGACTTTATCAAGAAGTATGTGGATCAGCACAGCCTAGTTCCCACAGCAGAACAGGTCAATGCCACATGCGGCACAAACCTACAGCAGATTGATGCAGCCGCTACCACACACAGCGATTGGTTTCTCAGTGAGTTTGAACAGTTTTGCAGATACAAGGCACTAGAGAAAGCCATTCTTAAGAGTGCCGACATGTTGGAGAAACAACAGTATGGTGGCGTGGAAAAGCTGATTCGCGAAGCCACACAGATTGGTTTGGCCAAGAGCTTTGGTACAGACTACTATGCAGATCCTCGTGCACGACTGGGCATACTTAAAGATGCCAATGGACAAGTGTCAACAGGTTGGAAGACAGTGGATGAGAAACTGTATGGCGGATTCAATCGAGGTGAGCTCAACATCTTTGCTGGCGGTTCGGGTGCAGGTAAAAGTTTATTCTTGCAGAACATTGCACTGAACTGGAGTTTACAAGGTTACAATGTGATCTACTTTAGTCTTGAATTGAGTGAAGGCTTGACCAGCTTGCGTCTAGACAGCATGGTCACAGGCATGCCTACCAAGGAAGTGTTTCGCAACATTGATGATGTGGAACTCAAGGTCAAGATGGCAGGCAAGAAAGCAGGTGTATTACAAGTGGTACAACTGCCCAACGGCGTTACCATCAATGACTTGCGAGCCTGGCTCAAAGAGTTTCAAGTACAAACAGGCAAGAAAGTGGATGCTATCATTGTGGACTACCTAGACTTGATGATGCCAGCCAGCCAAAAGATTTCAGTGGCAGACTTGTTTATCAAAGACAAGTTGGTATCGGAAGAACTGCGTAACTTGGCAATTCAATTGAACTTGTTGTTGGTCACAGCCTCGCAGTTGAATCGTTCAGCAGTTGAAACAGTGGAGTTTGACCACAGCCACATTGCAGGCGGCTTGAGCAAGATTCAAACAGCAGACAACGTGTTTGGTATTTTCTCAAGTATTGTGTTGCGTGAACGAGGACGAGTGCAGATACAGTTTATGAAAACACGCAGTTCCAGTGCAGTTGGTCAAAAGATGGAACTGGCATTCAATGTGCACAGTTTGCGTATCAGTGACATGGATCCAGATGCTGATGATGGACCTAGTGATGCAGATGTGCTGTACAAGAGATTGCAAACACAGCAAGGCCAAGAAAAAAGCGTCCCTGGTGTTGCCAGTGACGCCGCAGTTGTTAAACGAGTTGCCAGTGCAGAGCAGTTGAGAGCAATGTTACGTAAGACTCCGGCAGTACCAGATGCATCTCCTCCAAAAGTTAAATGGGAAAAAGCAACTGGTACACCGGCTTGGGAAAAACCGCCTCAACAGCCTACTTAAACAGCAGGTGCCTGTTGCTTCTTGAGATCCTGCTTGATACGTGATACTAGACTTGCATCGTCGCCAATGAGATCCATTAAAGATTGCATAACGTCCAACATCACTGCACGTTGTGGACTGCTCAACGGATTACCAGCCATCAATGCTTTCATGGCAGTGTTTAGCGAACTAACTTGGCCCTTGTCAACAAGGCCATTTTGTGCCAATTGGTACATGCGTGACATGGCTTTTTGTGCTTTGGCACGCTCTTCGGCATCATTGTTGCCTGCGGCACCTGCACCAGGCTGCTCAACAGGTGCTTCGCCCAGTTCTGATTCCAATAGACTCAAACGGTCAATAATGTCTCTAATTTGTTGTGTTGGTTGCATGAGATACAATCCTCCTATGGATCTATTTATGCCATAAATACATTTGGGAGCTGAGATAATGAAGAAACAAACCCGTAGTCTATTACAAGAAATTAACGACCTAGTCCCCCAAAAGGACGTACACTTCTTTGTGGAAAGCAAAGCAGTGCAGGCCATTGCCAATGTACAAAACCTGCTGAAACTGATAGAATCCAATTACTCCCCAGAAGACGCATCAGACCTAATCAAACGACTGTTCAACAGCATGAAAAGCGGCGACCAAGAAAAGTTCCGTAGAGGTGTGCGCTACATAAGAGAATCCAAACAACCATGAGATTTAATGACCTATTAGTTGAAGGACACAAGCGCACTCTCACAGAAGCCACTGTAGGGCGTGACCTACAGCACATTGAGGACTATCTTATTGTGGATGGTGCACAGGGTGGTCTAGACAGTTTGAGTGATCTAAAGCAACTGGCCAGCAATGCCAGTCAAAGTTCTGTAAAATGGGACGGCACAATGGCCATCTATTGGGGCTATACCACAGACGGTAAATTTTATCTTGTGCCCAATGCACAGTGGGCCAAAAAACTAGTGCTGCCACGTGAAGATCTAGCAAACGAAATACAAAGCACAGGCCGCAAACGCCCAGATCAAACCGACGACGATCATGCACAAGTACGCCGAGCACTCAGCGACAAGTACATGGCACTATGGGACATATTTGAACGTGCATCAGCAGGCACACGTGGTTTCTTCAAAGGTGACATTATGTTCACCGGCAAACAACAGCCAGATGCTTCGGGCAACTATGTGTTTACTCCCAACAAGGTCACCTACACTGTGAGTCCAAAAGGACTGTATGGTAAAATGCCCACAGCCCAAGTATTTGTTACTGTGCACGGCAAAGCTGATGAACTGGGCAGTTCACGACTAACACCTGCCGATCCCAAAGAAGTGGCCCAGCTAAACAGCACACCAGAATTGATTGCGTTGGATATTCAACGACCCACAGGTGGCATTGACATTGACACCGCAGACATAGACAAGGCCATTGGCATGGTCAAACAAAATGCCGCTGCCATTGATGCCATTTCCAATTTTACTGCACCCAAGTTTACCACGCTCAAGCAAATACTGTACAACTATGCAGTCAAGCTGGGCAAGAGTCACGACTCGCTGGACTTCAATGACTGGTTGCTCACTGCCAAGGTCAGCGAACCGCAAAAGGCCGTGCTTGCTGAAATACAAAAGAAGCCCGAATGGAAATTGTTTTGGACAACATTTCTAGCTCTTAAACGTGCCAAGTACCGGGTGTTTGATCAGTTGACCAAACAGCATGGCAGTGAGATGGCCAAAACACTGGGCATCACAGCAACTACCAATGGACAACCTGGTGGTGAAGGCTATGTTACTTCAGCTGGTAAAATTGTTAATCCGCACTTTCGCAGTGCACCAGATAATCCCAGATTCACTGGCGAAATATAATAGAGAGAATTCATATGAAAATTGATGAAGCCCTAGAACAAGAAATCAATGAAGCCTACAGCAGTATATTTGTAGAAAGCAAACTGTTCAAAAGCAAAAACACAGTGTCGGGCATGAACATAGATGACGTGGCGGATTATGCATATCTCAGCATGGTAGCACTGTGGGTCATGTATTGTGTGCCGCTGACCAAGCCCAGTGCCAGAGCCTATGCAGATCGCACCATGAGTTTTGGAAACTTCAAACAGGAACGCAACATGGCTACCGACTTGTATGTGGCCTTGAATACCCTGGTTTCTCCAACCAGTACCATAAGCAAACAATTGGCTGATCAAGCCGAAAATGTCACGGCCAGACGAAATATCAAACTGAATCAAACCCTGGTTAAATCATTTTTAGATGACATGGCAGCAGGACGCCTGGATCACACAGATGCCTCGCGTTTCTTGCTCAAAGCCGAGCGCATGATGAATATCAACACAGTGATGTACAAGTCCATACGCAGAATGGCTCAGGACTGGACAGCACTAAATCCACACGAGCGCAATCTAGTAATGACTCGTTTGATGCAGTATTTCAACCTGCATGCCAAACGCAGTGAACTAAAGCCTTTGCTGGATGACATGATCAAAGCAGAAGGATATTCGCTGGGCGACATTACCCCAGACAAGGACAGCAAAAAAGACACAATCAAAGCATTGGCTGTGGCTGCCGCGGCCTTGTATGGTGGATACAAGCTGGGTCAGAGTCTGCTGCCGGATGCTAAAAAATTGTTCAAATAAACACTATCTTGAACAAAATAAAGCTGGACAGCTAAATAAAAGCAGGAAGACATAGAGCTTCTCAGAACATTCCATATCAAGGAGAATTATTATGGCAACAACAACAACTCGCGTAAACGGCACAGCTGGTGCAGAAGACGGTGGCATCATTGCCCCAGGTGCTAGCCTTGCATTCTATCTAGTAACTGTTAAGAACACTGGCGGAACTGCAATTGACCTAACAGGCGAATCAGAAGTTAACGAAGCAATCGAATTGGTTGTTCGTTCAATTCCTAGCACAATCGCTTATGATATTGCCAACGCTTCAACTGGCGTTATCCATGTTATCACTGACGGTCACGCCGCTCCATCAGCTGCCGCATTGCAGACTGGACTTCGTGCACTAGGTACTTCAATTGGTACCAATGGTGTTGACGTGTCTGGTACAACTGTATCAGCAGGTGCTGGCTTCACAGTAAGCTCATCAGCAGTTTAATAGCTCGCGCTATTTGACAAACAGAAAGCCGCCGCAAGGCGGCTTTCTTGTGACTGCGCCACAGGCTTAAATAGTGCATACTTAATGAAGGCACAAGCTAGTGGAATTCTTTACATGTTACACATTGGTAGACATAACCTGCACAGGCATCAATGATCCAGTGTGTGCATTGCCTTATCAGCAACAGCAGAACTTCAACACATTTTTGCAGTTCATTGGTCTGCGCACACAGCCATTGAACATTGATATACAGTGCCTGGAGGATCAAGCTCTGGATCAGTACAAATTTGGTAGTCGTTACACTGGCTCAGCACGTGTGTGGAAACTGACCTGGTCCATTGAAACACTGGGTTATGTGGGCATCAGCGAACTCCGGCAGGACTCAGATGGTGTACCTGTTCACACTCACCTGACAGAAACAGTGGAATTGGTTTCACAAGTGCTGGAATCCAAAAACACACAACGACGTAATCTTTATTTTGTTGAGCAAAACAAATCAACATAAACAATCATTTTCGATAAATAATCCAGCGGTATTGTTTCCGTTTAGGCACATCATTGGACTCACTATAACACTCACTCTAGGCATATAACAGGCTCTAAAACCGCGCTATTAGGCGTGTCAATATAAAGGAGTCCAACTCGATGGCTACCAGTCTTGAGAAGGAAAATCTAGAAGCACACGTGGATCTCTGTGCTGAAAGATATCGTCGTTTGGAAGAAAAATTTGAATCGGTTAGCCATCGCATGGATGTCATTGAAGAGCGTCTAGAAGCAATGAGTATCAAGAGTTCAGCACAACACGAAGAACTCAAAAAGATGGTTCGAGAAGGACAAGAAAGCAAGTTCAAGGTGCTGGTCACTACCGCCGGCAGTGTTATTGCGGCCTTGTTGGCTACCCTGGGTTATTTGATAGCAAGAAAATGAGATTACACGAATTCTTTGACGACGAGGAACAAGAAGTCATTGTTGAGGCCAAATTGGTCTGGGCTCGACGTGGAAAGAAAGTAGTACGCAAAGTTCGTTGCACTTCGGGAAAAAGAAAAGGCCGCGCAGTGGCCAAAGCATCCAGCTGTGGCAAACGCATAGATATGAAAAAGCGTTTTGTTATGAAACGCACACAGCGAAGATTCAAACAAAGAATCAAAATGAAAGCACGTAGAACCAAACGCTTTAATCCTACCAGTAGGCGTGTGGCCAAAATGAACAAGCGATAACAGCATGACACGCAAACGCAAAAACACAAAACCTGTTAGCCAACTGGCCAATTCGCTCAAAGAAGCAGTTGACAGAGCACATGCCTTGCTGGAAGACGATTTTCATTCTGCCAGCCGGTTGGTTGCCACTGCACATCGACAAGGCAATCAGTTTGTGTTTGAAAATGGTTGGGTAATCAAGACCAAAAATGAACCATGGCTGGGCAAGAAGAAAAACTTTTATGATGTATACAACGCAAACACTGGTGTGAAAGAAGCAGAAAATCTAGCACTGTTTATGTCTGCAATGGCAGTGGTTAATGTTAACTCAGCTCGTCGAGTGAGCCGCATTTTGGACACACAAAATATTTTAAGATCGGATAGCAAATATCAGCATCATTTGAATGATGCCGCTCTGTTTGGTATGCGATTGAAATCCAACCGCGATGATGAATTCAAGCGCGATTTTTACCTTATACGTATGGAAGAAGCAATGATTCATTGCAAAGCGGCTAAGACAGCTCTGCGTCCTTACATTTGAATTAACCAAGCATAAATATCACTAGGAAGGTTATCAACATGAAACTAAATGATCTTGAAGTATCGCAACCACAGAAGAACACAAAAGCTCGCAAGTTTTTGGAAAGCCAGCATCGAGTCAACGTAAATGTTGATCCAGCTCGAGCCAATGACCTGTTGCGCAAAGTGCACAAGCTCAAGGAAGAACAATTTTATTCCAAGAGTGATTTTCACCTGGATCCAGCATATACCAAATTGGCCATGCTGGAACAACTTCTTAAAGAATCTGCTGAAACAGGCACTATTCAGGAATTGGCAGAAGCTGACGACATGTCAGCAACTCCAGGCGAAAACCTAGAGCAAGCACAGTTGATCTTGGCAGTGCAGGACATGATCGATGACATCATGGGCATGGCAGAAGATTTAGCCAGCATGCAAGTGCAGAAAATGATGCCAGTGATTGCCAAAATGAAAACAGCATTTGGCATGGAACAAGCACAGGCATTTGAAACAAGTGTTAATTCAACACTCAGTGCGGCATTGGAAGCAATGAAATCTGCACATGACGGTATGACTGATGCAGTAGCAGTGTTGCAAGGACAAGCGCCAGCCATGCCAATGGCTTCAGCTGACCTGAGCGCAGACAGCGGAACTGCCACTGCTGATGCCAGCGCCGCACTTGATGCTGCCAGTGGTCCAGAAGAAGAGCCTCTAGGACGTGGGTTAAAAGATGAAGCTGTTTGAAGTTGATGCACAACTGGATGATCTAAGGGACGAAGTCTCGGGTCTCATCTTGGCCGCCAAGGCTGCTGGTATGGATGAGATTTCTCCCAATCAACTGTTGTTTGATCTACGTCGCAGTGGTAACCAAATGGGCATTGATGAACTCATGCTGTTGCTCAAAGGCATGCCAGGCATTGAAGATTCCAATCCACGTGCAATAAAAATATCAATCACTTCGCCTGAAGAAAAACTAAAACAAAAAGACGATGAGATCATCAGCAGAATGGCATCATCCAGTCTTGACAAGAAACTAGGATAACACAATGCCTTCGTATACACCAATGTTAACTGCAACCGAATCTCGTGCCAAAAGTCGCAACGACCGTGTGATATTTGATGAAATCCGAGACATTGAATCAGAAATTCTAGACGCAGTTCAAGCAGGTGATTATGAAGTGGCAGTGTCAGGAACCACAATGACTGACACTGGTGCAGGTATTGCTGTGGCCAGAAACTACTATGCTACCTGGACCGCAGTAGACCAAAACAGAACTCGAGTGGTACAAATGAATTCGGTTGTGGATTATTTTACCAGTATTGGGTATTCCATTGAACGCAGACTCAATACTGCCACGGGCGACACCTTTTATTGGTATGTGGCTTGGTAACAGGTTGACACTTGCAGTATAATCGCTTACACTAAGCGATGATCATAATAAATCCCCCAGTAGTATATCAAAGTCTTGAGCGTAGAGACAGTGCCACAGGTAGAAAGTATGTGACACCCGCTGGCGAAAAACTTCCATCTGTAACAGAAATTCTTTCCAAGACCGGTGACAAAACAGCTCTAATAGAGTGGCGCAAGCGAGTAGGTGACGAAGAAGCCAATCGCATTTCAAAAGAGTCCACTGGACTTGGTACACTTGTGCACAAGCATGTGGAGAATCATATTCTAGGCGAAGAACGACCCGGCGGCACCAATGATGTTCGTGTGTTGGCAAAAACACTGGCTGACAACATTATTGAACAAGGACTGTGCGAAGTCAATGAAATCTGGGCCATGGAACAGCCCTTGTACTACCCAGGACTGTATGCAGGCACAGCAGACTTGATTGGTCGTTTTCGTGGCATGCCATCCATCATGGATCACAAGACCAGCAAGCTCATAAAGAAAGAAGAGTGGGTACAGGACTATTTCATGCAGTTGTGCGCATACGCACTGGCACACAATGAAGTGTACGGTACAGACATCAAGCAGGGTGCTATTTTTATGGCCGCACGAGATGGTGGTTATAAAACCTATGTGTTAGAAGGTGCCAAGTGGCAAGAAAGTTGTGACGCATGGTCTCGGCGAGTTGATGCCTACTACAGCTAAATACCTTCAGCGAGGTTAAAAGACAATGACAGATACCCTAATTTCCAGGATTCAATTAAGACGCGGCAACTTTGAGGATTTGCCCATTCTCAAAGAAGGTGAGCTGGGCTATGCCATGGACAGACGACGTTTGTTTATTGGCAATCCATCTCAGACCATTACTTCAACTGGAACAACTGATACCTACGAATTGGATTTTCGCATTGCCAGACCCAGTCAGATTTTGGTGTTTGTGGACGGCACACAAAAAACAGCCGGTGTGCACTATACCATATCAGGCACCACACTCACATTCAATGCGCCAGCACCTGCTGTAGATGCAGTGATCGAAGTTGGTGTCAACAACGAAATTGTGCTGGACAAAGCCGACGCCATGACAGACACCTTGCCAATCTTGGCAGCGGTGATGGATAATTTTACTGGAATTTATTTTGATTCCACAGTTTACAATACCGCAGTGATTGATTACAGTCTCAAGGACACCTCAGGCAACATGCAGGTTGGACAGGTTCGTATGATAACAAATGGCATAGATGTCAGTGTTGCTGATACCAGCAACTCGATTGGTTCGCCTACTGTGTCTTTCTCTGGTGAAATTGATGGTGATGGATTTTTCCGCCTCAACTACACCAACAGCTCTTCGTCAGCTGGAAACTTTTATTACACCATAAGACTCTGGTACACACAGTGATTTGGCAATTACCGCCTGAAGCTAGGTTGGTACTCTGGAGAAACTTTCGCAAGACACTAGAGGGCCAAAACCTCATTGACGCAGGAACAGCCGCCGCACAATGGTGGTCCACAGTTCCCATGCTGGAAACATCTGGCAGCGTTTCAGCACCCTGGGCCACAGATGCATGGCCTGATCCTTGGAATCTAATAAGTACTGGTCCACTGGACCATACCCACACCAGCGTGGCCATTGCCTACAGCTTGTGGATGGTTGCCCGACCCGAAGACCGTGATCGAATTGAACTAGCAGTAATCAACAGTCAAGAAAGACGGCAAATTTTATTGACTGTGCTCATAGACAATCAATGGTTAATCAACTATACTAGTGGCAAGATCGTTGACATGAGTCAACTTGGAGGTGATGCCGAATTGCTGTCAACCCATGTCTACAGCACCTTTAAGAGCCGTATAAAGGCGTAGATATAGAGATGGACACAGATGTAAATACCTCATCCTCGACAGATTCAACAAAAAGAAAATAGACACCATGACTGAGAAGAAAGCAATAAACGTAGTAAAAAGAGATGGACACAAAGAGCCACTAGACATAAACAAAATACACAAAATGGTTGAGGAGGCTTGCGAAGGACTATCTGGAGTCAGCGTAAGTCAAGTTGAAATGAATGCAGATTTGCAATTCAGCGACGGAATTACCACAGCAGACATTCAGGAAATCTTGGTTAGATCAGCCAATGACCTAATCAGTTTGGACAAGCCAAACTATCAGTATGTGGCTGCCAGATTGCTGTTGTATGGACTTCGCAAAGATGTTTTTGGTCAGTTCAATTATATTCCTTTGATTGAAATGGTCAAGCAAAATGTTGATCGTGGAGTATATGACCGAGCCATCATGGAAGCCTATTCCATAGAAGAATGGGAAACACTAGACAGCTACATCAATCATGACAGAGACCTGCATTTTACCTATGCTGGCATGCGTCAGGTTGTAGACAAGTATCTTGTGCAGGACCGCTCAAGTGGTCGCATATATGAAACTCCGCAATTCATGTACATGTTGATTGCTGCCACGCTTTTTCAACAATATCCCAAAAACAACAGGCTGAGTTATGTTCGCAGATACTATGATGCTGTGTCAACATTCAAGATCAATATTCCCACTCCTGTGATGAGTGGTGTGCGTACACCTATTCGTCAGTTTGCCAGTTGCGTACTGGTAGACGTAGACGATACTCTACCTTCAATCTTCAACAGCGGTACCGCTGTTGGCTATTACATTGCTCAACGTGCTGGTATTGGACTCAACATGGGTCGTGTGCGATCCATTGGTAGCAAGATTCGCGGTGGCGAAGTTGCACACACTGGTGTTATTCCATTCTTGAAAGTGTACGAAGCAGTGGTGCGTAGCTGTACACAAAATGGTGTGCGCGGTGGCAGTGCCACAGTGCACTTTCCCATCTGGCACAAGGAAATTGAAGATGTGCTGGTATTGAAGAACAACAAGGGCACCGAGGACAATCGTGTGCGCAAGCTGGACTACTCAATTCAATTGAGCAAGATTTTCTATGAACGACTGCTCACAGGTGGTGACATTTCATTGTTTTCACCACACGATGTTCCGGGCTTGTATGAAGCATTTGGCGACAATGACCGTTTTGATGCACTGTATATCAAATACGAAGCCAACAAAAACATTCATCGTAAAACAATCAATGCCATGCATTTGTTTACTGAACTGTTGAAAGAACGTGCCGAAACTGGGCGCATATACATCATGAACATGGATCACGTGAATGCCCACAGCAGTTTTCAAGATTCAATTACCATGAGCAACCTCTGTCAAGAAATCACGTTGCCCACAGAACCCATACAGGATCTTGACAACAGCGGAGAAATTGCTTTGTGTATTCTCAGTGCCATCAACGTGGGAACCTTGCGAAATCTTGACGATCTAGAAAATGTGTGTGAATTGGCAGTTCGTGCACTGGATGAAATAATTGACTATCAAGGATATCCAGTCAAGGCAGCTGAACGCAGTACCAAGGCTCGCAGAAGCCTTGGTGTAGGCTATATTGGACTGGCACACTATCTTGCTCGTCTCAAGCTGTTCTATCACAGCCCAGAAGCGCCACAGGCTGTGAATCGATTGACAGAAGCATTTCAGTACTACTTGCTGAAAGCATCTGTGACACTGGCCAAGGAAAAAGGCGCATGTGAATTTTTTGATAGAACCAAGTATGCACAGGGTATCTTGCCCATAGACACATACAAGCGAGAAGTTGATGAATTTCTAGATACCACACTCCACTATGACTGGGAAGGACTACGCAATGAAATCAAACAACATGGCCTCCGTCATTCAACGCTGTCAGCACAGATGCCAAGCGAATCGTCGTCAGTGGTTTCTAATGAAACAAATGGAATTGAACCGCCAAGAGCTTTTCTTTCAGTTAAAAAGTCCAAGAAAGGCCCACTCAAACAAATAGTTCCCAGCTATCAAAGCCTCAAGAACTATTACACTCTGTTGTGGGACATGCCCAGCAACGAAGGCTATTTCAAAATTGTGGCTGCCATGCAGAAGTATTTTGATCAAAGTATTTCAGGCAACTGGAGTTACAATCCCACACAGTTTCCAGACAACAAGGTACCAATGAGTGTGTTCATGAAAGACATGCTGATGACATACAAGTGGGGCTGGAAAACTTCCTACTATCACAACACCTATGACATGAAGAGTGACGACAGTGTTGAGGATACTCCTGCTCCAGCAGTTGTATCACAAATTCAAACAAACAATGACAACAGCGACGACGCCTGTGACGCTTGCACAATCTGAGAGATAATATGTCCACTGTATTCAACCGAGACAAGGTAGATTTCACCAAAGAAATGATGTTCTTTGGTGCCCAGCCCAACACACAAAGATATGATGTTTTTAGATATCCAATCTTTGACAAACTGACACAGCAACAGCTGGGTTACTTTTGGCGCCCTGAAGAAGTGAGTCTACAAAAAGATCGCGGAGACTACATGGACTTTAGAGAAGAGCAGAAATTTATTTTCACTGCCAATCTCAAATATCAAACCTTGCTGGATTCAGTACAAGGCCGCGGCGTGCTACAGGCATTTGGTCCTTACTGCTCAATTCCAGAATTGGAAGGATGCATGAATGCCTGGCAATTCTTTGAAAACATTCACAGTCGCAGTTATACACACATCATCAAGAACGTGTACTCTAACCCTAGCGAAGTATTTGATACCATCCTGGATGACGAGAAAATTGTGGCCAGAGCCAAGTCAGTAACTGAGTCATATGATGCATTCATTGACTATGCTCGCCGTTGGGAAACCACTGGCAAAGGTGACGAACGACAGTTGCGCAAGTTGTTGTTCTTGGCCATGATGAACGTTAATGCTCTGGAAGGCCTGCGCTTTTATGTGAGCTTTGCTTGTACCTTTGCATTTGGCGAACTCAAGAAGATGGAAGGCTCAGCCAAGATTGTGAGTCTCATTGCCAGAGACGAAACACAGCATTTGGCCATCAGTCAGCACATTATCAAGAATTGGCAAAAGGGTGATGATCCACTCATGCTGGAAGTCATGAAGGAATGCGAGGAAGATGTTTATTCAATTTATCGCAAGGTGGTAGAAGAAGAAAAGGACTGGGCCAATTACTTGTTCAGTCATGGAGCCATTGTGGGACTCAACGAAAAGCTCATGCACTCATATATTGAATACATGGCCAATCGCAGACTGAAAGCATTGAACTACAACGAGATGTTTGATCGCAGATCTGAGAATCCACTACCATGGATGCAACATTGGTTGAGTTCCAAGGGTCTGCAAAATGCACCACAAGAGACAGAAATTGAGAGCTATATAATTGGCGGCATCAAACAAGATATCACTGCGGACACATTCGCAGGTTTCAAACTTTAAGGAGTTATACACATGGAAATCGTCAATCAAACTAGACCTGTAGTTGAAATCTACGGCACAAAAGTTTGTCCCTATTGCGTACAAGCCAAACGACTGGTTGGACAAAAAGACTGGGAATTGAAAGAGTACAAGGTTGATGAAAGAACCGAGCTAAGAGAAGAAATGATCAGCCGGGCAGGGCAAGAAGTTAGAACAGTGCCTCAAATTTTTGTAAATGGTGCTTATGTGGGTGGTTACACAGATTTTGTTGACTTCTTGGACAAGACTGAATTGGTATAAGTTCCAACAACAGCATGATAAAAAGCCCCGTTTGACCGGGGCTTTTTCTTTGGTTAAATATGCTATTGGAGGAAACACATGCTAATAATTAACGTAACCAAGCCTGGCGACATTGTCAGTCTCAAACTGACCAGCAATGATGAAGTGATTGGTAAACTGGTATCAGATGAAAACGGTACACTAGTACTAAACAAACCAGTGGTGCTGGCCATGGCACAATCAGGTCCAACCATGGTGCCCTACATGCTCACTGCTGAACCCACAGTACATGAATTCACATTCAAAGAACAGCATGTGGTACATTGTGTGCCTACTGCAAAGTCTCTTGCAAGTCAATACATTCAAGGCACCACAGGTATTGTGTCGGCTGGCAATATACAGATCTAAGGAAAACCTAGATGGGTAGACTCACCAGCGGCTTTGGCCGTCGCGGCTTTGGCAATCATACTGGTACAGATTACGCGGCTCCTACTGGAACGCCAATCTTTGCCAATGGGCCAATGACTGTCACAGGTGTCTACCCAGATGGGGCAGCTGGTCAGCGAGGCTACGGAAATACTGTTACATTGCGAGATCAAAATGGAACAGAATACAGACATTCACACTTGGATTCTACTGCGGGTCTACAACCAGGACAGCAGGTCAGAGCAGGAGAGCTTGTGGGCACAGTGGGCAGTACAGGAAACTCCACAGGCCCGCATACACACTTTGAAGCATCACCATCAGGTTCTGTTGCTGACAAAAGTTCTCTAGTGAATCCAGAGGGTGTGGATCCCAAAACTGGCAAACCTTATGCTGATGCATTTTCCATGAACGATCCTGCCGCAGGCAGTTTGAATGATGCTAGAGCAAATCAAAACAATGAAACACCTGCGCCTGCACCGTCACCCACAGACCCACCACCACCTGCACCGGTTACAACCACACCAGCTCCTAAGGTACAACGTGGTGGCCGCAGAGTACAGCGATTGACAGATAGAAATGAAGCAGGTGGCGCCATTGATCAATGTGTGGCAAAAACTGTGTTTGTAAACAATCTGCAAATCAGTGTGAATGGCAGCATGGGCACACCAGATTCTTCTTGTCCATTGTCTCCCCACTGTTATCATGAGTGGCTCACTGCCAATGGCAGTAACACTGTGTTTGCAGAAAACATTCCTGTGAACTTTGAAGGCAATGCAGACACCTGCGGACATCGTCGTATTGAAGGTTCGCCAGATGTGTATGTGGGAGAAATAACTTCAGAAACACAGGATCGTGCAATAGGTGCAGACCGTCCAGCAAGAAGTCACAAAGAACCCAACAAGGGCGGCGGCAATGCCAGTCCCAGTAACATTGCATGTCGTCAGCGAGAACTTGACAAGAACGAAAAAGACAACAAACCAGCCGACGATGATCCCAACAAAGACGGACCGCAAAAGCAAGCAGATGTAGATGATCCCAACAAACCTGTGGATGCCAAACCAGGTGTACAAGGTGAAGGCCAAGCCAACAGTGAACAGGCCAGTAGAGATCGATTACGTGCACAAATGGATCAAGACTATGCCAACAGAGAACAATGGGCAGGAGGCAAAAGATCTCCTGCTGGCGACGCCGCTTTCCGCAATCTTGGTTATGGATCGGCTGCCAATGGCACTGCCTGGTGTGCGGCTTATGTAAACAGCAACCTAAAAGATTCAGGTGCAGGGTATGCATCCAGTCTTGCGGCTGCAAGCCCCAAGGCCTACAAACCAGTTGATCCAGGACAGGCCAAACCCGGGGATGTGCTGGTGTTTGACGGCGGCAGACACACAGCCTTGGTATATGATGTCAAACCCAATGGAGACATTGTGTTACAGGGCGGCAATCAAGGTGGTGGTGATGGCCAGGTTACCAGAAGTACCATAACGGCTGCCAGTGGATATCAGTACGGCAGTCAGCGAGTATCTGGTGTGTACAATCCGCACGATCAAGAATACAATCGAAACAACAATCTCAATGTTGTGCCCAACGGCAAAGAAAACCCTGGATACAGTGCAGGTACTCCAGCAAATGCCAACAAGTCGTTGCCTGGCAAAGATTGTCCGGCAAAAACTCCACAAGAGCAAGCAGCCGAAGAAGGTCGCGGAGTTAAAACAGATCAAGATGGTGTATACCCAACCGGCGTTACTGGTAGAGATCCAGACTCGGCTTTTCCAACCCCATCAAGTGTGTTAGCTGGCGTAATTGCTGGTGCAACTCAAGCAGTGGGCACAGCCATTGGGGGAGTAACAGGCGGCATACTTGGCACAGTTGGACAGTCTCCTTTTGGAGCAGGTGCAGGCCGCGGATTTGTAAATCCACCGCTGGTAAATGCACAGCAAGGACCATATGCAACTCCACCAGCACAAGACCCAATTATCACAGCACACACCAAATTCATTGACAAGCTCACAGCGGATCCTGGGCCTGCTGTGTTTGAATTTTCCACATGTGAATCTGCACGTGAGTTGGCCAAGGCAGCCACAGGAAATCCAAATCCATCAGGTACTGAAGTTGCGGCACAACTTCCAACAGCACAAAAAGCCTGGTGGAACAACATGTATGCAGTGAATCAACACAAACAAAAATTAGCTGCCGAATCATTTGCTGAAGCAGGAATCACTTCTTATCGAGTAACCAGTGCAGAAACAATGACCAAAATGATGGCTTATCACAGCGGTTGGGGCAACAGCAAATGCAACGAAAAATCTTCCTGGGCCTTGGGCAATCCATTGGGCCTAGGCTGGAACGGAAGCACATGGTATGATTACAAAACAATGCCAGCTGGAATAACAGCCAGCTGGTCATTTGTTAATTTTGGCAAAGACGGCAGCATGGGCAGATACATGCTGCCTGCCAGTTTAGACAACACATCTGATGCTGAGTTAGATTACATCTATACACAAGGATTCACAAACGGCAAAGTGCCGCCAGCAGTCAAATTGATAAAAGCACCAGAATAAAAGAGGATACATAGTATTATGGCATTAGTAAACGTCGCAGTTGGACCCAACACCTTAAAAGTAGGATTACCTACCGAACTTGATATCAAGCGGTTGCTCTGTGCCCTGCTGGCCGGAGACATCAACAATCTATTGAAAGGTCCATTGGTTTGTATTGACATTGCCATCGAAGATTTGCTGGGGCAATTGCCTTCCAATGCACTGGCAGGTGCTCTGCGAGATCTACAAGGGGAAATTGGGAATCTATTAGAAGCGTCGGGTATAAATGATACCCTGGGTAGATTGAACAGTGCCACAAGTCAATTGGAAAGTTTGTTTGGACTTGGTGGAATCTGTCCAGTTCCATTTACGTTGCCTCGCATAGGCAACATCTTAGGAGACATGGTTGCTGGATATTCAGCAGGTGCAAGAAACATCATCCAAGATATTGCAAATCTTGAACAGGCACTGAGCAATGTGTGTCTTGGTACTGGTGGCATTGGCGCCAACTGGGAAAACATGGTTGATGGCAGCCTCAAGAGACTGAAACAAGACATTGACACATTTGGCGGAAGTCAGATCCCAGACAACGTAATTGGTCAATATGTTGCACAATTCAATCAATCAAAAACTGCAATCGCCGGTATTATAGATCGAATGAATGGCGGCACAGGAGAAGATGCCACTAGGGTTGCCGCTGCCGCAGGCTTGGCATTCCAACTCAATGGATTGTATGACAGACTTGGATCTTATCCAGTCAGCGACGGAAACATTGTGTATGACAATGTGTTCAAGATGTTTTTGGATCCTGATGTATACGAAGCTCTTATTGGCATGCAAGGCGGCGCCCCGCTGATAACAGAAGATCAAGTGGTGTTGGACAACTGCGGTCGTGTGGTATCTACCAAGACTGTGGTTTTGCAAGGAGACCTTGCTACGCAACCATTTGACGCCACACTTGATGCTAGTGTTGTACCAATACCAGCACCTGCATTGGGCGATTTCAAAATTCGTGAGGAAACCGGTGAGTTCAAGGTAAACCTACTGAGCGGAACCAATCCAGTGATTACACTGATCAAAGGTCGCAGTTACAATATTGCATTGGAGACAGAAACCATTGGAGTCAACATTGTTGATCCTGCTACAGATAATTTTTACAATGAAGGACTTGTGCACGAAGATGGCTCTCAAGGCGAGTTTGCACAAAACAAAAAAGTTGGTTTTCTAACCTGGAACATTCCGCTTGATGCACCCGATGAACTAAAGTACTCGGATGTTGCAGGAACTCAAACAAATAAAATTGTGTTGCAAAATGTGTCTGCGGCTGGCATACCAATAAATCCAGATGGCAATGCAACAAACAGTTTTGGCAAAATTGCAGTTATTGGCAAGACTGACATTCAGGCAAACATACCTGGTGACACGTTGAGATTTGCACCCGGCAGCAACATCAGCTTTGAAACTGATCCTACCAATAACATATTGACAATTTCATCCACAGGCGGATCCGGCAGTGCCATTGTAGCCAAGGATGAAGGCAACACACTGACTTCTACATTGACCAGTTTGAATTTTGTTGGTCCAGGCGTTACTGCCACTTCGGCAGGGAATGATGTCACTGTGACCATAACTGGTGGTGGCTCAGGCAGTGCAATCACTGTGAAAGAAGAAGGAACCACACTGACTTCTGCACTGACCAGTTTGAATTTTGTTGGATCATTGATAACAGCAACCACAGTGGGCAATGATGTAACAATCACTGCTCAGACACCGCCTGCTGTGAATTCATTTACCAACATACAGGCAGGTACCACTGTGGTGTCAGCTGATTCGCCCACAGACACCTTGACATTTGCTGCCGGCAACGGTATAAACATCATTGCCAATGCTGGCACAGACACCATCACCATAGTCAATACACTCAGCAGTGTGAGTTTTCCAGATCAGTCTGGAAAATCTGGATATGTGCTGGGCACAGATGGATTCAATGTTCTTTGGACTTTGCCAGTGCCTGGTCCTGCTGGTCCAACAGGTCCTGCTGGTCCACAAGGCATACAAGGCATACAAGGACAACAAGGCAATCAAGGCATACAGGGTGCACAAGGCATCCAAGGACCACAGGGAGATCAAGGCGTTAGTGTAACCTTGCTGGGTACCAAGGCCACAATTGGAGATCTTCCAGCAACAGGAAATCCCGGAGATGGTTGGATTGTGACCACCGGTGATGGTGGCAGTCACTTGGATGGCAGTTTGTGGATATGGAACTCTGAAACCAGCACCTGGGATGATGTGGGACGCATAGTTGGACCAATTGGTCCACAGGGTATTCAAGGTATACAAGGCCCAGAAGGCATCCAGGGACCACAAGGTATACAGGGTCCTGCAGGGAGTTCAGCCAACACTGGCAACATCACATTTGATCAATCAACTATATCCAACAATCAATCGCAGGACATAGTGATACATCCGCAAGACAGCGGGGTCAAAATTATAAGTGGAACCATTGCACAACTACAGTGGGGTCAAGACAACCTTGTGGATGGTGGGGCATCCTTGCACTCCAACAATGTGTACGTGAATTCATCGGGCATTGGAATATCAGCACTGAGTTCAACCTACAACTATACCTGGTTGTTCAAAGACAATGGAAAAATACAACTGCCAGCAGGTGGTGACATTGTGGACCACTTGGGTGTGTCTGTGTTAGGTGCCAATACTTTTTCAACCATTGCAGTTTCTGGACAGTCTAATATTGTAGCAGATTCAGCCGCAGACATACTAACATTGGTTGGTGGAGCAGGTATTGCAATTACCACAAATTCAGCCACCGATACTCTGACCATTGCCAGCACAGTACAGTCTTTCAAGAACATAGCAGTAACTGGCAGTGCCACACTGGTGGCAGACAGTGATGCAGATACCTTGACCTTGACAGCTGGCGCAGGCATGCAGTTGACAGGAAATGCCACCACAGACACCTTGACCATTGCTTCAACCATAACAGCATTTGGACTGATCAATGTTGCTGGACAAACAATCATACAGGCCAACACACCTGTTGATCAGCTGACCTTTGAAGCAGGCAGTGCAATCACACTGACCACAATACCAGCATCAGATACCTTGAGGGTGGCAGTCTCAGACAATCCAACCATTCCAGGCACAGCGGCCATGCGTGTGCCATTTGGTAATACTGCGGCAAGACCCGGTACCGGAGCCAATGGTCAACTGCGATACAACACCGCAACCACAGCACTGGAAGTATTCAATACATCCTGGAAATCCTTGGTAGACGAAGTGGTCAGTGTGGGCACTGGTACCAATATTATCAAAGCAGTGACAAACTCGTTGGTTGAAGTTCGCAGTGTCAAAGCAGGCACAGGTGTATCAATCACAACTGATGGCAACGACATAACTTTTTCAGCGTCATTGAGTGATCTTACCACAGCAAGCAATGTGGGTACAGGTACTGGCGTATTCAAAGAAAAAGTTGGCACAGAGTTAATTTTCCGCAGTATCAAAGCAGGTGAAGGCGTAACAGTGACCACAGATGGCAATGACATCACTGTGTCATCACCAAGAGATTTGTATGTGGAATCTGGCGCTGTCACAACAACCACTGCGGCGTTTACAGATTTTGTTTGGACAAACACACTGGCTCCTGTGGCCAACAGCTCGTGGTTCTTTGAGGCTACCTTTATTGGACGCAGAACCGGTGGCACAGTTGAACGCAATGCATTTAGACTGGAAGGTGTTGTGGACAACACAGCCGGAACTATTTCTTTGGTCGGACCGGCTGCCAAAACCACATACCAAAACAATGCCACCCAATGGGATGTTGATGTATCCATTGTGTCCAATACTCTTAGATTCCGAGCCAAAGGCGAAGCCAGCAAGAACATAAAATGGACTGGTTGGTTGAGATATCAAGTGGTTACGGAAACCTAACTCAATTTAATCGTTGACAACTCCGGAACATAGATGTTATTATATGTTCATACTATCTCTTGGAACAAATAGCATGAGCCCGGAACTGGACACAAAACTCTGTAGCAACTACCCAAAAATCTTTGCCGATCGGTATGGCGACATGACCAAAACTTGCATGTGCTGGGGTTTTGATTGTGGTGATGGCTGGTACAATATTGTCAATCAATTGTGTGCCAATATTCAGCATCACATTGATTGGCGCAATCAACAGCGCGACCGAGCAATCAAATTCAATGAAATGATTGTTGAGGCTGGTTATGGAAATCTAGATCCTCTCAGAGAGCACTATGCTGGATGGACCAATAGAGATCAACGCATTGAGGAAGACCTTGCAAAAGGACTGCGCCCGGTTGCTGAACCCATTCCGCAGGTGGTTGCAACACAAGTAAAAGAAAAATTTGGTGCACTGCGTTTCTACTACGACGGCGGTGATGAACATATCAGCGGCATGACACGCATGGCCGAAGCCATGAGTGCAGTTACATGTGAACAGTGCGGTGCACCAGGACGTCAACGTGGCGGCGGCTGGATTGTGACACTGTGTGATGCTCATGCCGAAGAACGAGGAATCTATACAGATGAAAAGTTCTAAAGGTGTTACACTGCTGGAGTACCTAGCAGTGTTGGCATTTGTTTTGCTGTTTGCGGTGGTAATTTGGCCACCGCCCAAAGAAAAGATGATTGATTGTAGGATAGCAGAAATTAGCCCAGACATCCCTGTCAAGGCCAAAGAAGAATGTCGTAAACTCAACGTTCAAAGGAATTAAAATGAGTATTTGGAAAACAACATCAGTAGCAGACACACCGGAAATTGTGCTGAGTCAGTGGCGCATTGTTGAAGTAACAAGTCCCTATTGGGATGGCACCAGCAGGCATTTTACAGGATACAACGAAACTGAACGCGAAGGTCGTGCATCAAGTGAAATCAAAGAGTTTGATAGTTCTACCATGTGTGGTGTGACCAACAGCGGAAGGATATATAAGTTAATTGGTCCTCCAGGCCACAATGGCGATGGTGACTATGTATGGGCACGTTGGAAACAACTCAACCATGTGGAATCAGAACTGGATGTCAGCGAAGAGGTCTATGCGGCATGCATGAAGAAAACAAACGACGGCAATTGATCTCTGAATGGTGCCATCGTACACGTTCTAGAATAGAAGGACACAAGACTCTTAGAAGAGTCCGACCTTTGTTTTGGGGTGAACACATAACACTTGAAAGCTCACTGACTGCTAGTCAGTCAGCGTATTCAATTGAAACTGATGAAGTCCCTGCATTGCAGATTCAAGTGGAAGAAACAGAATTGGCCCAGCTGGTTGAAGATCAAGAAAAACTTCGACAATTGATGCGTATTCCAGAAGTACGCGAAGCAATAATGTATTACACACTCAACGGATACTTGAAAGACTTTTAATATGGCACAGCACACAAACTACTGGAGTTGTTCAAAATTTGCAGACTGGGTACGTGGCACCAACAAACTCGGTGCCGGTACATCGGAGGAATGGGATGAATGGACAACTCGGGCTCAAATGAAACATAACTTTCGCTACTGGCTGGCTGAAGAAGGCCTCAGCCACCTACAAGACTTTGTTACCTGGCCTGTAAGGAAATTGTATGATATCAAATATTATATTAACAATCGTTGGGTTACTCGCACTCATGCTCTCACTGCTCATGTTCGCGATATTCGTCCTGGCACTTGGTGCGATGTTGGGAATCGCTTCCTTCCATGTCTTTTTAACGAACTTGTTGACTTCGTTGAAGTCGAACTTGCGTGGTGGCACATAGCCTGGAATGATGAAGCACGTGATCAATACCAAGCACCTTGGTATGCTCGTGGTTGGTTCCGTTGGCGTACATGGCGTTGCCCTGAAGCTGGCCTAGCCAACCTAGAATGGCAACGCAAGCTCATCCACGACGAAGAATACTGTAAAGATGAGCCATACTACATGAAGCCAACTCCACAGGCTGTGAAAGCACAGGAGATCTTGGATCTTTATACCTGGTGGACCACTGTGTATCCAAATCGCCCAGATGCATATGATGTCAGCGGATGGACTGAGTATTGTGAGCAAGCACGTGTTCTCAACAACGGTCGACTGCTTGGTAGCAAGACCACTCCAGAGCTTAAAAAGATGAGCAACAAAGCTCACAAATTGTTGAGAAAGATAGAAGCAGACTACGAAAAAGAAGACGAAACTATGATGATTCGCCTTATCAAAGTACGACACGGTTTATGGACATGAAAGAATAAATGACAGTAGAAAACACAAAAACAACCCAGCAACTTCTTCAGGAAGAGTCAAACAGGGCAATAGAAGAGTTCCTAGCCAATGGCGGCAAAATTCAATATATTGAAACAGGCAAAAGAACTGACCCACAGGACATAAAATCAGCCTGGGGCAGGCGCCCCAAGGCAGTGACCACCGAGCACACAAAAACAAAAACAGCCTCCAAGACCAAAAAGTCAGCCAAGCTCGATACTTGATTGTATTGAGTTAAATACGTTTATCAGCCCACGTGGCTTTAATTGAGGGGTAAAAATGACCAACATATTTGACCGATTTAAGGGCGAGCAGGCAGCACGTAGTGCCGAGTTCATGGGATTTGATGAATACCTTGATCTCTGCAAGAACAACAGATTGGTGTACGCAACGGCATCAGAACGCATGCTTGCCGCCATCGGTGAACCTGAGCTAGTAGACACCAGCAAAGAGCCGCGCCTCAGTAGAATATTTTTGAATCGCACAGTGCGAAAATATCCTGCGTTCAATGATTTCTTTGGTATGGAAGAGGCCATCGAACGCATTGTTGGATATTTCAAGCACAGTGCACAAGGGCTTGAGGAACGCAAGCAGATCTTGTATCTGTTGGGGCCAGTTGGCGGCGGCAAATCAAGTCTAGCAGAACGCCTCAAAGAATTGATGCAAAAGTTTCCTATCTATGTGCTGGCAGACAAAGACAATAATCTGAGTCCGGTATTTGAAACGCCGCTCAATCTGTTTGATCCTTTGGTATACGCAACGGACCTACAGCAAGAATATGGAATAGATCGAAGATACATTTCTGGCATTGCCAGTCCCTGGGCCATCAAGCGTCTTAAAGAATACGGTGGTGATATCAGCCAGTTTCGTGTGGCCAAGGTATGGCCCAGCAAACTAGAACAGATTGGTGTTGTAAAAACAGAACCCGGCGACGATAACAACCAGGACATTTCGGCCTTGGTAGGCAAGACCAACATTCGCATGCTGGAACATTTCAGCCAAAATGATCCTGACAGCTACAGCTTCAGTGGTGCATTGTGCCGCGGCAACCAGGGCGTGGTTGAATTTGTTGAAATGTTCAAAGCACCTATCAAGATGTTGCATCCATTGTTGACTGCAACACAAGAAGGCAATTATATTGGAACCGAAGCAATTTCAGCCATACCATTTAGTGGGCTTGTGCTAGCTCACTCAAACGAAGCCGAGTGGCAAACATTCAAGAACAACAAGAACAATGAAGCGTTCATTGATCGCATCTATGTTGTTAAAGTTCCCTATTGCCTGCGCATCACAGAAGAAGTTGATATCTATGAAAAGATGCTGGAGACATCAAGTCTTGCCAGTGCTTCGTGTGCACCCCAAACTTTGGATATCTTGGCCAAGTTCAGTGTGCTAACTCGACTGCACGAACATGAGAATTCAAACCTGTACAGCAAAATGAGAGTGTACGATGGTGAAGCTGTCAAAGATGTGGATCCAAAAGCCAAAAGCATGCAAGAGTATAGAGATGCCGCTGGCGTGGATGAAGGCATGGAAGGAATTTCAACTCGCTTTGCCTTCAAGGTGCTGTCTAAGACTTTCAACTTTGACCCAGCAGAAGTATCGGCCGATCCGGTGCACCTCATGTATGTGCTGGAAGATGCTATCAGACGCGAGCAGTACTCAGAAGAAAAGCAAAACGAATATCTAGAGTTCATTAAAGAATATCTCAGTCCCAAGTATGCTGAGTTCATTGGGCATGAGATTCAAAAGGCCTATCTAGAAAGCTACAGCGACTATGGACAGAACCTGTTTGATCGTTATGTAGAGTACGCTGATTCTTGGATACAGGAAATTGATTTCAAAGATCCTGACACAGGCAACTTGTTTGATAGAGATATTCTAAACAAGGAACTGGAAAAGATTGAAAAGCCAGCAGGCATTGCCAATCCCAAGGACTTCCGCAACGAAGTGGTCAACTTTGTGCTACGTGCCCGTGCCAAAAACACAGGTGGCGTTGTCAAGTGGACCAGCTATGAAAAACTGCGCGAAGTGATTGAAAAGAAAATGTTTGCTAGCACCGAAGAGTTGTTGCCCATCATTAGCTTTGCCGCCAAGAGCAACAGTGAAGACCAAAAGAAGCACGAGCATTTTGTTGAACGTATGACAGCCAAAGGTTATACGCCCAAGCAGGTTAAGAGACTTGTGGAATGGTACATGCGTGTACAAAAGAGCTCATGATATCTAATGGCAGACTATTCAATCATAGATCGCAGGAAAAATCCCAGCGGTAAGAATCTACCAAACCGGCAGCGTTTCTTGAAGCGTGTGCGCAAGTACTTGCGAGATCAAGTTCGTGAGGCCATGAACACACGCAAAATCAAAAGCAAAGATGGCACTGATATTTCAGTGCCTGGGGACGGAATCAATGAGCCCAGTTTTGATTATGATCGTAGCACAGGTGAATGGGAACGCATACTGCCAGGAAACAGAGATTTTGGAGTAGGTGACTCAATCTCCAAGCCTCCCAAGAATGGCGGCAAGGGCAGTGGCAAAGAAGGCAGCAATCAAGGTGGCGGCCAAGATGATTTTCGTTTTTCTATATCTAGAGATGAATATTTAGATTTAGTATTTGAAGATCTAGAACTGCCAGACATGATCAAGAAATCAGAAAAGGCAGCAGTGGCCTTTCAGCGGAACCGTGCTGGATATCAAGTCAACGGCAGTCCAAGTGCACTGGATCTGGTGCGTAGTCTTAAAAACAGTCTTGGTAGAAGGCTTGCACTGCGTCGTCCGTCTGACGACGAAATTGAAACAGTACAAATGCTGATTGATGTTTCAGAGGGCGAAGAAAAACAAAAGCACATGGAAGAAATGGACGCACTGTTGAAAAAGCGTCTGGTTGTTCCTTGGGTCGATCCAATTGATATGAGATATCGACGATGGGAAAATCAACCCATACCCAATGCACAAGCAGTGATGTTCTGTCTGATGGATGTTTCGGGTTCAATGGGACAGGTGGAAAAAGAAATAGCCAAGAGATTCTATCTGTTGTTGTATTTGTTTCTACAGAGAAAATACGAAAAAGTAGACATTGTGTTTGTACGCCATACCGAAGTTGCAAAAGAGTGCGACGAAGATGAATTCTTCAACAGTCAAGAATCAGGCGGTACAGTTATCAGCACTGGTCTTGACTTGGTCAACGACATCATAAACAAACGCTATCCTACAGATGCCTGGAACATATATGTTGTTCAGGCCAGTGACGGGGACAATTACACCAGCGACAACGAACATGTTGTGGACATAATGCACAACCTTCTTCCAAAGGTTCAATACTATGTGTATGCAGAAGTACGAGAAGTTCCACAGCAGTCACAATTCACATACGGTGTACACGACACACATGTATGGACAATAATGGAACGATTGAGTCAAAATTTTCCGCAGTTGTGTCACATCAGAATGGATCATGTGAACACAGTGGTACCAACATTCAGAGAAGTCTTTAAGAAGGAAATCAACCAATGACACAGCCCTTGTTCTCTGGATCCGAATGGAGTTACGAAATGATTGAACGTGCCATACAAGAGTGCGCAATCATTGCCAAAGAAGAACTGCATCTAGATACCTACAAGAATCAAATTGAAATCATATCAAGCGAACAGATGCTGGATGCCTATGCGTCTGTGGGCATGCCAATTTTTTACAAGCATTGGAGTTTTGGCAAGAAGTTTAGCCGCGAGCGGGATCTGTATCAAAAAGGCAAAAGAGGTCTGGCCTATGAACTGGTTATCAACAGCAACCCTTGTATCAACTACCTCATGGAAGAAAACACTGCCTGTACTCAAGTGTTGGTGATTGCTCATGCGGCATTTGGGCACAATCATTTTTTCAAGAACAATCACTTGTTCAAACAGTGGACAGATGCAGATGGTATCATTGACTATCTTGTGTTTGCCAAAAACTATGTTGCCCAATGCGAAGAACGCTACGGAGAAGAAGCTGTGGAGCAAACACTTGATGCCGCACACAGTCTCATGATGAATGGGGTTGATCGTTACAAGCGGCCTCGTAAGTTGAGTTTGCAAGAAGAAAGCGAACGGCAGAAAGAGCGACTAGAATACCTACAACAGACTGTGAATGATCTTTGGCGGACACTTCCGCCTCATGCACAGGAAACAGCAATTGAAGATGTAAAGTTTCCCAGACATCCTGAAGAAAACATCTTGTACTTCCTAGAAAAAAACAGCCCTGTGCTGGAAGGCTGGCAACGTGAACTGTTGCGTATTGTACGTAAGACAGCACAATATTTCTACCCACAGTATCAGACCAAGGTCATGAATGAAGGTTGGGCCAGTTTTACGCACTACTATATCATGAACAGACTGTATGAAAAAGGTCTACTCACAGACGGAGCCATGCTGGAGTTCTTGCAACTACACACATCTGTGTTATGGCAGCCAGCATTTGATAGTCCTTACTATTCAGGCATGAATCCATACTATCTTGGATTTGAAATCTTCCAGGACATTCGCAGGATATGCACTGAACCCACCCTGGAAGATCAAGAATGGTTTCCTGATCTGATAGGACGAGATTGGCTGGAAGTTTGTCTGGATGCAGTGGCCAATTACAGAGATGAAAGTTTTATCCGACAATTTTTGAGTCCACATCTTATACGCAAGCTACGATTGTTCTTGCTGGTAGATGATGCTCGATTGGAAGAATATCAAATTGGTGCCATACATGACTTGAACGGATACAAGTATATCAGAAAGACCTTGGCTGAACAGTACGAGCTAGAAGAATGGGCACCCAAGATTGAAGTAACAGAAGCAGACATAAAGAACACACGCAAATTGGTGTTGACCTATTACAGAAGAAAAGGTCGAAGCCTCAACGACTCATGGTTAAATATGCTTATAAATATCAAACAACTGTGGGGACACAAGACTGTGCTACAAACACAAAGAGGAAATGTGATAGGCGAAGATGGCTGATTTTTGTTTTCCAATAGATCTCAAATATGATCTTGACAAGATACTGGAAGAGTATAGATATCTCATGAGTCAAGTTTTGTACGAGGATCCAGCAACCTGGATGGGTCGGGACTTTGATATCAATCTTGTGCATCGTCCAGAGAAAGAAGGACGAGATCGTTTTTTTACCGAAGCGGCCCAGCCCTATAGATACGCAAACAAATACAAAGAATCAGAATTTACTGAATTTGTACAAGAGCTTCGCGGCGGATATCTACATCACATTTATAATCAACTGAGTGAACGCAGTAACAAAGGTCTGCGAAAATTTAGACTGCACAATCGCGGTCCAGGCAAATACATATCTTGGCACAAAGATCCACACAGTGGACAGCGGTATCATATAACACTATGGACCAACGAAGGATCTTTATTGTTGGCAAAAAAATCCAAAGATATTGCAGAAGGTATAGAATCTGTTCATATTCCAGCAGATGGTCAAGTCTGGGAGCTCAAAGCTAACGATTTTGAGCATGCAGTGATCAACATGGGAAATACAGCTCGTTGTCATTTGCTGGCCAGCGATTTTGCCGACTGATTTGGTAAATATTTCTATACCAAGGAGATACACATGGCAGTAGAATTATGGAAGCACCAGTGTTCGGTTACTGGCAAAGAAGAAACAAACTATCAAGGGGCACCCTGCCCCCACTGTGGTGCGCAACAACCTGCACCAACTGTGCCTACACCAACTGTACCTACACCAACCAAGTCTTGAATAACGGCGCACTAGGTCATAGACATTGTGTGCCTAGTCGTGTATAAATACACTTGTAGCGTTGACGTCAACGTATACGTGTGTTCAAGACCCCGGGGCAGTACCGGGCAGGTCCACCACAAGGAGATTTGATGACAGTGCTAGTGGGATTTCATGCCAAAGACCCAGAAGTATGTAAATGGGTTATTGAAATGTTTGGCCAACAGGAAACAGACAATGAAACTGTTAGGCAATGGATACAGGCATGCAAAGATCACTTGGCACAGTTAGAATCTCTTTCTGATGGGCCTGAACTAGGATCGATTGAGCAGGCAAAGGTTGAAAGAGTTACCGGCAAAGCAGAAGCCGTAGGATTGGGGTAACCTGGTCGTAGAAGCAAAACGTCTAAATGCAAACGATAACGCATTTTATGAGGACACTCGCCTAGCGGCGTAAGACCTCGGGGTTCCGGAAGGTGCACCTTGCAACAGAAGCGCCTTCCACTTACAGATGCGTCACAGAGTGACACATACACATTAGGAGAAGTAAAATGGCACAATCTGGATACGAAATCCGTCTCGAATTGCTTAAGATGGCAAAAGACATGCTGGAGCAGGAATGGCACAGCAAGCGAGATTTGATCATGAGCGAATATGGATACAAGTGCGGTGTAGCCATGGACGCCAAGACCGAACTTCCACCAAAGCCTGAATTGCCTGCAATGCCAACCATGGAAGAAATTACCAAGAAGGCTGGTGAGTTGAATCAGTTTATCAACCAAAAGAGTTGATAGCTTACCAAAGCAAAACGGAAAGGACCTTAACGGGTCCTTTCTTTTTGAAACGGTTGTCATGTGTGTTGACTTAAAGACTAGCATAGTGCATAATGCACATACGATATGAGACTGAGTCTCAGTCGAAGATTAAGGAAACTACAATGACTCATCAGACTAAGTCAATTAGGTCTTTCGACCTTGATACCAAGCAGGGCAAGCTGTTCAAGGCCCTTGTGCTTAATGGCGAAACCCTCACTGAGGCAGCGATTGCCAAGCGTTTTGGTATTGCTAACCCAACTGCCACAATCTCAACGATTCGTCAGCGCGGTTATGCAGTCTATGCCAATCAGCGCAAGGCAGGCAATGGCGTACAGGTAACTGAGTATCGTCATGGCAATGCCAGCCGCAAGATGGTTGCTCTTGCATACAAGGCACAGAGCTTGGGCATCACTGTCTAATTTTTAGACATCCATAATAATTAACTCCTGTAAAACTTTAGGCCACTGGAAACAGTGGCTTTTTTTCTGGAAAATAGTGGTTGACAAGGGTGTTGCATACAGCTATACTCACAGCATGAAAAACGCACTCTTTCTTATTGGACCACCAGGGTCCGGAAAATCCACATGGGCCGGCGCCTTGCCACCAGACGAATGGGTCTACGTCTCTACCGATCGGTGGATTGAAGATGTGGCTCATCGAGAAGGTGTTACATACGGTGAGGTATTTCGGCGTGAAATCAAAAACGCTGAACGCGATATGGAGGCACGTCTTGCTTCGGCGCTGGCCCAGGGCAAGAACATTGTGTGGGATCAAACCAACATGACTCGCAAGAGTCGTCTGAACAAGGTTGCACGTTTGCTAAATGCAGGGTATACTGTGGATGCACATGTGTTCATGCCTAGTGCACACGAACTGCATCAGCGTCAGCTACGTCGAGCTGTAGAAACAGGAAAAGCCATTCCACAGAGCGTGATAGACAGCATGATGGAAAATTATGAACAGCCGTTGGATGCCGAAGGGTTTGCAACAATCACTCATCACAGTTAGGACATGAAATGAAACACTACCAATTTCCTCGCATTGAACACATTGATCAGGTGCGCGGCATTCTTGCAGATGCAAAGGAATTTGTGTTTGCTGAGCGCGAATGGGGCACTGTGGTCAACTACGTGGTTGCAGGAACTGAAACCTTTCCTGACGTCACTGATGAGTCTGCGGCCATTCGTCGTGAATGTCGTGGTATCTTCTTTGACACTGCTGGTCGTGTGTTATCTCGTCCACTGCACAAGTTCTTCAACGTAAACGAACGCGATGAAACACAACAGCGATTCATTGACTTGTCACAGCCACATGTGATTCTTGAGAAGCTGGACGGTTCGATGATTCGTCCGTTTCTTGTGGGCGAGCATGTGCGTTGGGCAACCAAGATGGGCATCACCGACGTCAGCATGCAGGCTGAAGAATTTGTAGCACGGCATCCAGAATACGAACGCATGGCTCGTGATTGTTTTGCGTTGGGCTTGACTCCGTTGTTTGAGTGGTGCTCACGTCAGCAACGCATTGTGATTGATTACCCAACTGACCGTTTGGTATTGATTGCTATGCGCGACACTTTGGACGGTACCTATGTACCATATCAACGACTTGAGTCATTTGGCAATCAATATGACATTCCGGTTGTGCGTTCATATGCAGGTACTCCAGAAAACATGGAAATGTTGATTGGCGAAACTCGTGCAAGCGAAGACATTGAAGGTTGGATCGTTCGTTTTGAAACTGGCCACATGGTCAAGATCAAAGGCGACTGGTATGTGCGTATCCACAAGACCAAGGACAAGCTCACGTTTGAAAAGGACGTGGTAGAAATGCTCTTGGACGAAAAACTAGATGACATCAAAGGCTTTATGCTTGAAGATGACCGTCGGCGTGTGGAAAAGTTTGAGAATGCATTTTGGGAAGGCGTGGCCTACCAAGTTGAAATGTATGATCGATACTTTGCCACTGTGATTGCCAGCGGTTTGGATCGCAAAGAATTTGCCCTTCGCTGGATGCCTACCATCCAAAAGAATGATCCTTTTGCGGCCCCTATTGTGTTTGGCAAGTTCAACGGTAAAGACACTCGATCAATGATCTTGGACTTTATCCGCAAAGGCACCAGCTCGCAGACTCGCATTGATGAAGTGCGTGGCCTGTGGAATGGTACAAAATGGACTTATCATTTTGATGGGGATGCATGATGTTTGATTTCTTTGGTCCAAGAAAGAAGTACACAACGGAGTCTAGTGCTCCGTTGTGGACTACCCCAATTATTCCCAACACTCCAGCGGAGACACACATGAGTGAATCGGGTTACACAGTTGGCGTTGACAACAACAACCATACTGTTCTAAAAGTCACATGCCAAGGATCAACAATTACATTGACCATGGCAGAGCCAGGTGTGCGTACATTGATACGTTTGCTAGAAGCATCACTACCGGAGTATGAGCATGAAGACTCGTCACATCATGACACCGAAACAACCAACCAATCCAATGGATGATGGTTCAATTGAACAGGAATTCTCAGCAGTAGAGAAAGAAATTTGCGGATGGTTTGGCACTCTACCTTTTGACAATCCAGCAAGCAACATGTACAATACAAATTCATTAAAGGAAAATCACGATGATCACTCTTAAAGATTTTATGGAAACAGTGAACTACCGCATCACCGAAGGCAGTAGCTATTGCTGGCAGTGCTACGGCGACAATGCCTACATGCTGGACTCATGGAATGGCGAGCAAGATGGCCACAGTCTTACCATTATCTTTGATACCAAGACTCAAGAAGTCTACGAGGTACAGGCTCATGACTATGCTCACGCTCGTGCCTATCGTTTGATCAATCCAGAGTACATTAAAAAGATGAAGAAAGAAGCTCGCAAGCGAGATGTCAACAAGGACGAGGCCTGGGATGATGTAAACTACACTGACCTTGATGTCGATGAAGATTGGCTGGAAAAGGCTCGTGCAATAGTAGCAGGAGAAGAATATGACAGTCGTGTTCAAGTTCCTTTGGATCTACCCAATGATGTGATTTTTGATCTAATGAAGCAGGCACATGAAATGGATATCACACTCAATCAATTGGTTGAAATTGCGTTGAAAAAAGCAATTGAAAGGCACCAGGCAGAGCTAGCATGACAATTTCACTGGAACTTGTTGTGTTGATTTTGGTTGGTCATTGGATGGCTGACTTCATTGGCCAAACTGATCAAATGGCCAAAAACAAGAGTACCAGCAATGCATGGCTTGCACATCATGTCATTGTGTATGGTCTCATAATGCTGTCATTCATCGGAGTAACCACTAGATCTATTCCCTGGGAATGGGTTGCTGTTAACACACTGGCACACGGTGCAACAGACTATGTTACCAGCAGAGTATCCAGTCGATTGTGGCGAGCCGGAGAAGTACACTGGTTCTTTGTGGTGGTTGGTTTTGATCAGATGATACATTTTATCACACTGTTTGTCACAGCCGCATACATGCTATAAGGTCAACTCATGTCAAAAAAAGACAAAACAACACGTGTGTTTTTAACACGCAAACAGATACTAATGATGGCTGACATGGTCAATCATTTTTCAGAAGTAAATGATTTTGTGATTGAGATTTCACATGAATCTGGAATTGGGCCAAGCATGAAATTTAGATTTGATCTTGACCTAGCAGGCGAAACAACTAACATTGCAGTGAACACAACTGACGTATCTAACTGGTGATAAATCATGTTTGACTTTTTTGGATTCAAAAAAACTCGTGCGCGACTGCATGAGCTGGAATATATAATCACAAAACAACACGAAGACATTAAATCTCTAGAACAAATCATAAACCAATTGCGCGACTCATTGGAAAATGAAATCTCTTCGCACCTGACATTGCCTGCAGGCAGAACTAGAAAAAAGAAGCCGGCACTAGAAAAATCAAATCAGCAAGGAAAACAAAAATGAAATTTGCTTATTTCAATCCAACCATTGTTGGTGTAGATGACATACCAGAACCAATCTTTCAAAAATTGATTGATATCACTGTACGTGCTCACGAACGTATTGACTTAAATGACGCAGGAGACCAGTCGATCAGCATTCGCGGAGGCCAACAGATTCAGCTGTTGCCCAAGGACGAAACCTTGGACATTGACATAGCACCACTCAGAGATTATGTTGAAAATCTTGCACAACGCTATCTAGACAACATGAGCACAACCACTGCGTTTGATCTCAGTCGAATCAAACCTGTGTTGGTGTCCGCATGGACCATCAAACAGTCACAAGGTCACTATCAGGCCCTGCATGTGCATGATGCAAACATATCTGGCAACATCTACATTGACACACCACAATTTGATCCACTCAGTTCCGTTACCGATGGCAAGCTAGAACTTAGGTTGCCAGTATCCAGAGACATTCCTCGATTTGTGTTCACAGACACATTCATGATGAGTCCAAATCCCAAACAGTGCATTGTGTTCCCCAGCCATTTGGCACACACAGTTTACCCATGGAAGGGCACAGGGCACAGAACAGTGATTGCCTGGGACGTTCGTTTTGTCAACAAAGACGCCAAGTAAAATCTCCAACTAAATCAATAACTTAGCTGTTGGTAAAAAAAGGTTGACACAGGCTCAAATTGTGCTATAATCTGGGCATGTTAAACACAAACACGGAGGGCGAGATGACTAAAATTGTGGTTTTTGATATCGACGGCACACTCGCCAACATCGAGCACAGGCGTCATTGGGTGGCTAACAAGCCCAAGAACTGGAAAGCGTTCAATGCAGGTATGGATCGTGACACTGTGCACGAAGACATTGTGTTTCTGTTGAAAACCTTCTACGGAAACGGGACAGGACACAGGGTTATCTTGTGCTCTGGACGCGGCAGTGAAACACGCGACCGTACTGTGGCCTGGATGGATGTCAACGAAATCCCGTTTCATGCGTTATATATGCGTAGGGCCGGCGATTTCCGTGTGGACTCAATTGTCAAGGTTGAGTTGCTGGAAGAAATCCGTCGAGATTATGGCAATCCATATGTGTGGTTTGATGACCGTACCCAAGTGGTTGATGCCATTCGTGCCCAGGGTGTACGTGTATTGCAAGTGGCACCGGGGGACTTTTGAGCCCCCGGTAAATAGCCAAGAAGAGGAGACTGCTATGAAAAAAATACTAATAGGAGTTGTTGCTCTAGGTCTGCTGGTAGGAGCATCTAGTGCAATGGCACAAGGACACAATAGGCACAAAGGCGGGCACCATCACCATCATCACCATAATTGGGTAGCACCATTTATTGGTGGCGCAATTATTGGTGGCGTGATTGCCAATCAGTATTATCGTACTCCGCCTTATGCGCCACCAGTGTATGTTTATCCCCAAGATCCGGTTTATGTGCATCCACCAGTGACTGTTTGCCGCCCAGTTCAGGTCATAGACCAGTTTGGATATCGATACTGGACCCAAGAGTGTTATCAGCAATAAATGGACAAATTTGTAGTTGACATTTGAACCGGTGTCAACTACAATCAACATGTAGGTTCAAACACACAGAGGAGACTACTCATGAAACTTGCAATCGCCGTTGTTGCCGCAGTTACCATTTCAGGCACTGCCATGGCACATCAACCCCCAACCAATCGTATCTATGTTCAGCAGGCCAATCTTGGTGGTCCTGCTTTTGCTCGCTATCAAATGGTCATGCCCAATGGACGAATTCGCGAGTGCACAGAAACTCGCCATCGTGAGCCTGGTCGTGGGGTAGTGTTCAACAAGACCTGCCATCGAGTTCGCTAACATGCAATGGCACCCAACTTCAAGCGACCTTGCTGAGGCCACGAGGGTATTCACTGCAATGGATGCAATGAATTTGGGTCCAGAGTGCTTTGCAAAAGGGCTCATGGAAGTGAGTCCAGATTTTGCCCAGGCTCTGACCCTGGAGTTAGAGCGCATGCTAGCCCTGAAAAACCCTGTGGATAACCTGGATTTTGCCCAAGAAAAAACCCTAGCAAAATCAATGGGTTAGCTCAGCCTAAAAACTCCAATAAAATCAAGCACTTAGCAGGTGTTGTATTTGTGCAACACCTGCTTTTTTGTGACAAAATTCTTCAAAAAACGGTTGACCATTTGGGTGCTCTACGCTATAATGAGTACATGAATAAGGAAATGAACTTTTACTTGAAATGGGCAGGTTGTGTGCTTTGTTGCGCTGGCGCATTGTGCACAAGCCTACGCATTGACCCGCTGAACATCTACTTGCTGAACGCAGGTGCTGTGGTGTACCTGGCGTGGGCCATACGCATCCGCGAAGCAAATCTTGTGGCAGTCAATGCCATACTTTTAACCCTGTATGCTGTCGGGTTATTTGTATAAAACGGTTGACAGCTCTGTCCAAATAGTGCATAATACGAACATGATGAACACACAGGAGAACGCAATGACCCAGCTCACAATCCAGCAAATTAACTCTGCAATCATTGGCCAGGAATGGACCAACGATCAGTTGTCGTCAATGCTTGATGCAATCAAGTATGCTCGTGCTCAGTTGGGTCGGCAGACTGTGCGCGAAATGCGCAAGGGCATCAATGTCAGGTTCACCAGCAACCGTACTGGCCAGACTATCACTGGCACGGTGATGGAAGTCAAGATCAAGAATGTGATTGTGCAGACACCCTTGGGTCGTTATCGTGTGCCTGCCAACATGTTGGAGGTGGTTTAATTGAACAAGGAGACCAAAACTATGTTTTCAGCACTGGTAGGAACTGTGCTTGGCGGAGTGGTACTGTATTACCTGCCAGGTGTGGCCAGCAAGATTGCTCGGGCACTGGGTGAGTTTGGCGGCAAGGCTGCCGATCACTTGGACAAAGAATTTCCCGAAGGCACTGTCAAGTTTGGCAACAAACCCAACAAGGAGTAACCCATGAAGATCACTACAACCAGCATAACCGGATTCTTGGTCATTGCAGTCTTGTTGATTGTTTTTGGACCCCTGGCATCCATTTGGGCACTGAACACCTTGTTCCCTGCCTTGGCCATTCCGTATGATTTCTCCACCTGGGCGGCCGCGTTGATTTTGGGCGGTGTGGTTGCAAAGAAATAATTGGTCAAACCCAAAAAAGCGGTTGACAGCCGTACCACAATACACTATACTGAACACAATAAGGAGAGCAAGATGATCCGTTTTATCGTAGGTCTTATGGTAGTTTACGGCGCAGTTGGCACACTGGATGTTGATCCCAATGCCAGCCTGCTTGCTCAATCTCTTTTGGCCATTGCAGGACTTGCGCTCATGGCGTGGCCAATTATGGACGGAAAACTGGTTGACCCAGCACTCCGTTCGCGTTAAACTATGAGCGTAGGTTGAAATTTTCACACACACAAAGGAACTGAAAAATGACTAACAAGACTTATACCGTGGTTGGTACTTCTATTTGCAACGGCAAGATGAAGGTGCGTTGGGCAACCGACATGATGCGTATCAAGGTGCTTCAGCGCACCGGGCATACTGACATCGAGCTCTTTGATCTTCCTACGCCTATGACCAAGGCGGCAGCCGTCAACTACATGCTGGACACGCACGGCTCCAAGATGAGCGCAGAACGTGTTGCGGCAGCTCGTGCGGCACTGACCAAGCGTGGCGAAGGTGCCACAGCCGAAGACGTGCTCGAAGCAGTGGCCTAACGCCAGGAGATGAACATGAAGCGGACTCTAGTAATCACAGCACTTGCATTGACTACCACTCTGGGCGGATGTGCAGTGACGCCTGTGGCCTACTATGGTCCGCCTCGTGCAGTTGTGGTAGAAGGTCCAACCATTTACCCTCCGCAGTATCAGTATCGTCCCTACTACAGGAACGACTACAGCGGATACCAACAGCAACGTAGATGGAATTCTTGGTATCAGTGTCAGCAACAGGCACAACGCTACTACGGAAACAGTGCCCGTTGTGCCTACTAAATAGTATCCTGGAGGAAAACACCATGAACAAGACCGCAGTGATTGCCACACTGGTAACAGTAACAGCTCTAGCAGGATGTGCTGGTCCTAATCAGACCGTGGGCACAGGTGTTGGTGCAGTGGGTGGTTATGCAGTGGGTCGTGCACTTGGTGGTGGAGCCGCAGGATCTGCAATTGGTGCAGTAACGGGTGCAGTGGTTGGTGGCGCAGTTGGTCAGAACATGGATCAACAGCAACAGCCGCGCCCGGTAATTGTACAACAGGCACCGCCTGTGTACATAGAACGTCCTGTTCATTGTAGAGTCTACAGAGAATGGGATCCGTACTATCGTGCATACATTGATCGCAGAGTTTGTCGTTAAGGGGTTGTTGGTAGTGTCCTTGAGTTTGGTTTTGTCTGGTTGTGCCGCTGTACAAAAAACATGCATGCCAGAAATAAATCCTGAAGGCAAGTCACCGTGCCATGTACCAGGTATCATAAAGATACCATTCTAAGAATCAGCCTCCTTAGCTCAATTGGTTAGAGCACCCGACTCATAATCGGTAGGTTCTGGGTTCGAGTCCCGGAGGAGGCACCAAATTTTCTTTGTCGTAAAAAAACGGCAAAATCAAGATATAAATACCTTGAAAGAGGTTGACAGGCTAAATAAACTATCATACAATAGGAACATGATGCAAAAAATGTATTCACAATTGACATGCGAACAGATGTTACCCACAACCGAGGGACGCCATAGCTTTGGCATTAAACTCGGTAATTGGTATGCACCAAGTTCAGATGCCAATTCAAGGTTCTTGTTGGGAGACTGCAAACACTAAGCAGACTCTAAAGTTAAGCAACAAGAACCCTGGACTAAACACCCAGGGTTTTTTATTGGAACAGACAGGAGAGAGATTGAGAAAGACACAACAGATAGACTATGCTACACTGAACGAGAGGATTGTAATGCAAGCAATTGAGTCGGCCGGTTACGAAATGAATCAGGAACTGACCAACCAGTTGTTAGCACTTAAAATTGCTCGCGTGAAGGAATCGCTAGAAACTCGTGAAAAACAGGTTGACTGGCATACCGAAGCGTAGTATAGTAAGCGACTAATGTGCGATGCGGAACGAGACTGCGGAAGGCACACTAAACATCTTCCATATGGGCGGCACTGGGGATCAAATCTGCGGCGGTAACGCAGAGAGTAAAATCCAGATGCGATTGGTATCGATCATCTATGGATGGTCGATATTATTGGTCACTACAAGGTATCGTGTGCAGACGTGCACACTATGCGGGCCTAATCTGCCAGAGACAGGTCCTGATATAACTGCATTGGCTGTGACTGGGAAGCACCCAACGTCTAAATTTGCAAGTAGTGCCCAATAATATCGATCATGAGACTTGTACAACTTTATGTACCCTTAGCTCAGTAGGTTAGAGCATCTGACTTTTAATCAGAGGGTCCTGGGTTCGAGTCCCAGAGGGTACACCAAACAACGGAGTGTAGCACAGCCTGGCTAGTGCACCTGCTTTGGGAGCAGGGGGTCGCAGGTTCGAATCCTGCCACTCCGACCAAATCGCTAGGATATTGGGGATTCGTCTAATGGTAGGACTACGGATTTTGATTCCGTCAGTGGTGGTTCGAATCCATCATCCCCAGCCAAGCACAATTTTATGGAGCATTCGTCTATCGGTTAGGACACCGGGTTTTCATCCCGGTAAGAGCGGTTCGACTCCGCTATGCTCTACCATGTTATCGCGGGATGGAGAAGTGGTTAACTCGCCAGCCTCATAAGCTGGAGATCGCAGGTTCAAATCCTGCTTCCGCAACCATTTAGAAAGTGTACTTGTACCCATTGGGTACAACAACAGCAGTTGACTCATCAATGAGATTGCGCAGTCCAGGTGTGGGTATCATGCTTACACGTATCTGTCTGCGCCGCGATGTGGTCAATGGTACAGCATGTAAGAAATAGTCACTGATAAGGTAACAATCGCTGTCAGCGGCACGTGGAGTTTCTTGCTCGTGGTCCATGCACCATAGCAATGGCACTCCGCCGCTACTGATATTGATGTTGACCACAACATATCCTTGGTTATAGTAGCCATTGTGTCTAGCAGGATTTGGTCCTGCTCCGGCCCAATAGCCATCGCGATGTATGGTAGCAAATCCAGAAGGCTCAATGCTTACACAATGTATACCAGTGATGGCTTCAGCAGGCAAAGTGTCCTGAATCCACCGCACAATTTCAAGATCTTTGAACTGTGGTTTGATTGTCTTGGGATTGTCAAGGTTGCGGTGCCTCCAATAAGCACCACCACCATCAGGACTATCACCTTGTGCTTGCATGAGATTGACCATGTCCCACTGATGTGTGACACCGTTAACTTCGGTTGCACCAGCCGTGATCAGGTTGTTGTAATAGTTGAATCGGTCTTCCGGTAACACATGCCATATGGGATTGAGCCTTTGCATGTTGTACCATTGATCAGTGATAGGAATAAAAGGTTTTGATGCAGGAAAAATATGTTCATCATATTCGCGAACAAACAGTTCCTTGTCATAACTTAGTTTTAGATTAGCATGAGCAATGTTGGCATATGGCGACATGTGTGTTTCCTTGTTTGTGTTATTTAATGCACCGGTACCAGAGCGGTCTAATGGCTCCGCCTGCAAAGCGGTTGATTCGCTGGTTCAAATCCAGCCCGGTGCTCCATGTTGTAAAAAACCCACAGACAAAAAATAATTTGGTAAGTGTCTGTGATTTCGTAAAAATGATGTTATACTAGTGGAACTGTAGCAGACATTGTGTTGCTAACAGAGATGCTCTTTAACAACATTAGACTGTAATTTGCCCCGATGGTGGAATGGTAGACACGCTGGTCTTAGAAGCCAGTGCCTAGTGCGTGAGAGTTCGAGTCTCTCTTGGGGCACCATATTGAAGCATATTAGGTTGCTAACACCACTAGGTGCTTGCACAGAGTGTAACCAGTTGACGGACTGGCTCTGTGTAATGTACATGAAAGTTGAGGGGAAACCCAAGTATGACACGGTGGAGTATGTTAGAATGTAATGACGAAACGGAAGTAACAGGAGACGGTCCTGTGAGGTAAGTGGAGTTCCGCAGTATGTTTCAATATGGTAAGATTTTGGGGATGTAGCTCAGTTGGGAGAGCGCATGCTTTGCAAGCATGATGTCGTCGGTTCGATCCCGTCCATCTCCACCAAAATTTGAGATAGACGACAAAGTTGAGTCCTTGCAGATGCGGCGTAACAGGGGTTACGTTAAACACAGAGTGTCTGCTAAGTGTCCACCAAACTCCTTTGTTCGAGACAATCCAGCAAGGCCGTAAGGATAGCTGGGCACTCAAACTTTTTATTCCTCGATAGCTCAGATGGTAGAGCACCTGACTGTTAATCAGGTTGTCCCTGGTTCGATCCCAGGTCGAGGAGCCAATTTGCCTCGTTGATATAATGGCTATTATGACCGCCTGTCTAGCGGTACAAAGGGGTTCGATTCCCCTACGAGGCGCCAAGTTAATGCGGGTATAGTTCAGTGGTAGAACGACACGTTGCCAACGTGTAGGTCGTCGGTTCAAACCCGACTACCCGCTCCAGGTTATGGCAGAGAGTCGTTGTTAAAAATGGGTACTCAGAATATCCGTTCTCGATAGGTGCAAATCCTTGTCAAGCAAAGAGCCGAGTAACAAGAACATTGACTCACCATATAAAAGCACACCAAGGCTAAAAGGATCCGGCCTCGGGAGTGGACCTAGCTGAGTCTATTGGCTCGGTGGACAGTTTCGATGCTGTCGGTGTGTTTTTATATGGAAAAGTTTTGCGTCTAGTGTAATGGTAGCACCAGGAAGTCCGAGACACGAAAGTGGAGTAGGCATCCAAATGCCTGGATGTGGTTCGATTCCACAGCGCAATCAAGTTTTGAGAGTGTCAGCAAGAGAAAGTCACTAAGATGAGTAGCCGGCCAGCCAAAGTCTTAGTAAAGCAGTGGGGGGCGCGAATCCCTAGCAAAAAATAAGGGACACTGGACAAGTAACCCAAGTGACGTACCGAGTCCTGCCCGGGCTAGTTAATCCAGGTGAATGGTGCATATAACGATGGTTGCACTACTCTCAAATTCAATCGTGTATCCCTAGTGTAATGGCAGCATATCGGTCTCCAAAACCGCTGGTGGGGGTTCGAGTCCCTCGGGGTATGCCAATGTATAACCAGTCTCTCTCGAGCGTGGATCGGGGGCGTGAACACAAACTCTGCCTAGAGCAGTAGAATGTTAGCAACGTAATGGCTAACCCGGAGGCATCACCGGGACCAATTGCATGGGGAAGCGGCAAAGTTGGAGAGTTGCGGCAGACTGTAAATCTGTTGCCTTATGGCTGAGTAGGTTCGAATCCTACCTTCCCCACCAACAACAAGAGTGTTCAGATGAGAAAGTTACTGGAATGCATAAAGGTTCTATTGCTTCTTGCGTGGATGCCTCTCACTGCCATGGTCATATTGATCATGCATATATACTACACTACGGGTGATTAGCTCAGTGGTAGAGCGCCTCGTTTACACCGAGGATGTCGGGAGTTCGACCCTCTCATCACCCACCAGATAACGCTGGATTAGCTCAGTTGGTAGAGCAGCCGCCTTGTAAGCGGCAGGTCGTCTGTTCGAGTCAGACATCCAGCACCACTTGCTAAGTAGATGATGAAAATAAAGATGGCGTTGGCTTTCCTGCTCTTATTTGTAGCAGGGGCCACCGCAGAGCCACAGGGTATAATCATTGGCTTTCGCGGATCGCAAGAACAATTTGACCAATCAGCATTTGAGGACTTTGCCAAGAAAAGAAATCTAATTCCTTTTGTTGCCAGTCCCTATTACTTTGCACGAGTTGTTGACAAGATAAACCAACACCGAGGTTACTATGAGCTGTATGGTTACAGCCTTGGAGCACAGGCCGTGAGACAGGTTGTAGTACACATACACCAGGCAAGAGGTCACATGCCTGCTCGCATAACCACAGTGGGCGCACACTCAAAGACCAATGTGAATTTTGCACCCTATGGCATTGAGTTTGACAACTACTTTGATGCCAGCGGACGAGATAATCGCGCACCAGGACAACACCTATCTGTGCCGCATGATCTGATCATGCGATATGTAACAGACAATTTCAATTGATGGTGTTTAGGTGTGACCTTAGTGTTAGCGGTTAGCACCTCGGATTGTGATTCCGATAGGATGGGTTCAAATCCCATAGGTCACCCCTAAGCATCAACAGTTTGTCACACATCATGAAAGGTATCAAATGAACACGCATAAACATACAAGTCGCAACAGCGAAGTAGACATTGAAAAATGTGTAGAACAAGCAGGTGCCAATCGTTTCAACCTGGTACTGATGGCAGCCGCAAGGTCAAGAGAAATTTCACGACAGCACAGAGACAGCGGAGATGTGCAACACATTTATCCAGCCATAACTGCACTGCTTGAATTTCAAAATGGTAAATTAGATAAGAACTATATAAAAAGAGTAAAATGATACCAGGCAATCGTGTAGAAGAACAAAGAGACCCTGTTTCGGGTTCAACTGTCTACACGATTGTGAACCAAACAGGCAAGATTGTGTTGATAACAACCAGTCTACTGTTGGCAAGAACTTTTGGTAACATGCAGTTTCTTGATACCAGCAAAATACCTAACACAGTGTATCTATAAGTGCTTGACCTAGGTCAAGCAATCGTGTATAAATCTACTATGGCAAGAACGCCAACAAACATCATGCAGAAGGAAAAAATTGATGTTGACTCACAAGGTAGTAATGGTAATCATGCTAATGGGCTCAGATGGAACCTATTCGCATGGTGTTGTACCATACAAGGACTATGATTCTTGTTATGCCAGCCTAAAGTGGACAGTGGACACTGATCGATATGTGCATGCAGATCGTGTGTGCATGAGTGCTGCCGCATATGACAAGATCACCTTGATAAAGAAGCCTGGCCACACTGGTGGTTCAAAGCTGGATTGGTATCCCAAGGATTAAGGCAATATAGCTCAGTTGGGAGAGCAGTGGTTTCATACGCCGCGTGTCGCTGGTTCGATCCCAGCTATTGCCACCATACCAAAAGCCCATGCACGTTCTTGGCAAGCCCAACAATGTCCACAGTTGGAATCAAGATTGCAACTGTTGCTGATGGCCATGAGCTCTTCCAACTTGAGCTGTATTCCCAATTCAACAACTCGATCTTTGGTTAGATCAAAGAAGGGTTGTATGTATCGTATGCTTTGACTGCGTTCACGTCGAGGCCCAGGTGGCAATGCAGTGGGATTGGTAGTGTCCGCCAACAGCAGATGATCACAGAATTCTCGTGCTGTTCGAAGGGCATCAAGCACACGTTGGTCATGCGGTAATTTGGTGTTGCCAAGCAGTGTTCTATCAAACCGTAATTGGTATCGTGCTTCAACCCAGTTGATCACTTGTTCACTCCAGTGAGCATCAAGGCCTTGTGGTACTGTGAATGTTTGCAGTACTACCGGCAGAGAATATTTTTGTTTGAGATGCGCACACAAAGCAAGAAGCACAGCACTGTCCAAACCGCCACTGACAAAGACCCCAATGTCTCGCTTGTGGCCTAAATAAGGCAGTAGTGTTTGTTCTAGTTCGTGTAGCATCAATTATTTAAGGAAGTGTGGCAGAGCCCGGTTTATTGCAACAGTCTTGAAAACTGTCGTACCGCAAGGTACCGTGAGTTCGAATCTCACCGCTTCCGCCAATCATGGAGACGTGGCCGAGAGGTTTAAGGCAACGGTTTGCTAAACCGTCGTAGGGGTTAAACTCTACCGTTGGTTCGAATCCAACCGTCTCCGCCAATTTTTACTATTGTTTTTTCACAACAGTGCCGATTGCAGATTGCATGTAAATGTACTATAATACAAGGTCATTCACACGCAAGGAGCAAACTATGAGAGCTGCCAACTTTGTGCAAAAATACACAGGCACAAGAGGTAAAGGCTTTATACAGCCCTATGACAAGATAAAAGCCACAGAAAAATGGGTAGAGTACTCATTGGACATTGTGGACATGAGCCGTATCATAATGACAGCCACTTTTGATGAAAAATGGCGACTGGCGGCAGCTCTGGAAGTTGCCGAGCGCAAGAGAGCCTACATGTATCGTCACAAAAATTTCAATCTCAAAAGAGCCACCACAATTTTTGAAGCTGTAAAAGATCAGCCACGACAAGAAACATAAACAACCAATTGCCCCTGTAGCTCAATGGATTAGAGCGCCGGTCTTCGAAACCGTAGGTTGGGAGTTCGAGTCTCTCCAGGGGCGCCACGCTGATGTGGCACAGTAGGTAGCGCACAGTCTTGGTAAGACTGAGGTCACCGGTTCGATTCCGGTCATCAGCACCACACAATATAGCCGCATAGCTCAGGGGTAGAGCAACGTCTTGATAAGGCGTGGGTCGGTGGTTCGAAGCCACCTGCGGCTACCAATTGCCGTCTTGGTGTAATGGCAGCACCGGAGTTTGTGGAGCTCCTAGCACAGGATCGATACCTGTAGACGGTACCAAATACATGCCAAGATAGCTCATCAGGTAGAGCACCAGACTGAAAATCTGGGTGTGGCTGGTTCGAGTCCAGCTCTTGGTACCATAGTTTGCCCTGGTGGTGGAATTGGTAGACACGCCTGACTCAAAATCAGGTTCGCAAGAGTAGGGGTTCGAGTCCCTTTCAGGGCACCAAAACACTTGACAAAACTATAATATTCTTAGTATAATACGCTACCTCAGTGAGGGAGTAGTTTACGAAAGGAATATATGACTACAACAATTAAAATTGCAGACAAAGCAATTAACACAACGTATCAGGACGTTACTGGTACAACCACTGGCACAGGCACAGGTGCAAAATTTGATGTTACCAAGACTGATGGAGTTTACTCTGTTGTGCTTGACTCGGCCACAGCCAGTGCAGGCGCAGGCTATGCACCGGGCGACACTGTTACACTGCTGGGTACCGGACTTGGTGGCACTGCATCTAACAATCTGATTGTTACTGTGGCCACGGTGGGAGCAGGTGGCAAGATTGCCACGTTTGGCACAGTGGGTACTGGTCGCACAGGTGATGGCACCATTGATGTTGAAGTGGAAGTCACCGGCACAGACTCAGTTGATACCTATCAGCTTCAGGGCAACAGTGCAGATTTTTCATTGACCAAAACAGATGATGCCATTGTGGCAACCAGTGTGTTGGCCTCAAATGTTTCATTTGTGTTGGAAGATCATGAACGTGTGGTATTTGATGACACTGCTGTTGCATTTGATGTTGAAGGCGATGCAGGAGAAATCTATTCGCTGTTGGGCGCAGGACTGGGCGTTGCAGACATTGATGCAGAGTTCATGGGTGCTGGTATCTATCTTAAAGAACTGGGCTGGAGCAACAAGCAGATTGCACAGGCACTGCTGAACACTGACGTGTACAAAACTGATGCAGGTGGCGTCAGCAACGAAACATTCATCAAGCATGTGTGGCACAATGTATATGGTACCAATGCCACCTTGGCAGAAGTCAACAACCTTCTTGTTTACATGGATGCTCACAAGCTGACACAGGCAGATGTCCTGGTTGCCGCGGCCAATCTAGACGAGTTTCAAACAACTATCAATTTGGTGGGCATGGCTTCCACTGGCATTGAATACACACCCTACGAGGTCTAACAAAATGCGAGCATGGAGAAATTGGTAGACTCAAGAGACTTAAAATCTCTCGCCACAGGCGTGCCGGTTCAAGTCCGGCTGCTCGCACCAACTGTTTAATTCGAACAACAAAAAGCTCGCCCAAAGCGAGCTTTTCTCTTATAATAGGTACATGATGTACAAGATTTACTACACAGACCCAAACACAGACAAAGCCTTTTCCTGGGATGAACACACATTGGCTGGCGCATTGAGTGCTACCGAGTTGTTTCGATCAAAAGGCATGCGATTTGTGACCATGACAGGAGAAAATCCCAACCAGGTTGGCAAAATGGGTGTGGATGCAGTAGTGGATGGACGATTACCAGACGGGAGCAATTACACATGGATGAAACGACGCAAACAGTAATGGAACACAAGCAAGTCATAGTCATGCGCAAGGATCTCAACATGCGCAAAGGCAAGTTGATTGCTCAAGGTGCTCATGCCAGCCTGGGCGCTATTCTAAAGCAAATGGCCATGCGCACTGACCGCAAAGAACTGGTGTTAGACATGACAGACACCAGACTGGCTCCTTGGATTGCTGGACGATTCAAAAAGATCTGTGTGTATGTTAACAGCGAACAAGAACTGAAAGAAATTTACAATCAAGCACGTGAAGCAGGAATGATTTGCAGTTTGATTGAAGACGCTGGCTTGACTGAATTTGGCGGAGTCAAGACACTGACCGCAGTGGCAGTGGGTCCAGATCAAGAGGACCGTGTTGATGCAATATGCAAGCACCTGCCTTTATTTTAAGGAAATATCATGCAGAACCCATGGATTCAAAACGTAGCACTGGGAGACATTCCCAAAGGACATCACGTGGCAGTGGGAGAAAATTCCATGCTGATTCAAATTGTGGATCCTGCCATGGAGTTTCCTGTACCGCGACACCAGTTCAAAGAAGTTCATCAATTTGAATTTCTAGACCTAGAGCGTGATGACAAACATGGTGAAGAGTTCAAGGTTACTGATGAGCAAGCGGCAGAACTGGTTCGCTTGTTGCAACATGCTCTGGATCATCGCATGGATGTGATTGTGCATTGTGTGGCAGGTGTGTGTCGTTCAGGTGCTGTATGCGAAGTTGGTGTTATGATGGGCTTTCGTGATACAGAAGTTTTTCGTAGTCCCAACTTGATGGTCAAGCACAAGATGATGAAGGTATTAGGATGGACTTACGATGAAAATGAACCACATACGATTAACGGAGTAGAAACTAGTTGGGGAATGATTTTACCCAAAGAACGTGAAGGTGACATATGAATATCTCAAAAATAGATCAGTGTCGCATTCGTGATTACAATTTAGAACAGGCCAATCTGCAGAAAAAACGAGAAGAAGATTATCGAAAAGCAATTGAAAATCGAAACTTTGATCAATTGGTTGCCGACCGTGTGGCCAGAAATCGTCGATTGGATTTAGACAAGGGCAAGAATATTGACCTTGATTGCTAAACAAAAAGGAGAACAAGATGCCTAGTGTATTTTTAGTCAGCGACACGCACTTTGGCCATGCTGGGGTGTGTCGCTTTACAAGAGAAGATGGTAGTAAATTAAGGCCGTGGACAGATCCAGAAGAAATGGATGAAGCCATGGTCAAAGCCTGGAACGAACGGGTCAAGCCCACTGACAAGGTGTACCACTTGGGCGACGTTGTGATCAATCGTAAGGCCTTGGGTATCATGCGCCGATTAAATGGCGACAAGGTTTTGATTCGTGGCAATCATGATATCTTTAGAGATGATGATTACAGACAACACTTTCGTGAACTACGTGCATACCATGTGATGGATGGCATGATTTTGAGTCACATTCCCATCCATGAAGAATCGTTGGGACGGTTTGGTACCAACATACATGGCCATTTGCATGCCAATCGAGTCAAGAAAGATGGAGCAATCGACCCCAGGTATCATTGTGTATGTGTGGAATTGACAGACTTTGCTCCCATCTTGTATGAGGATGTAAAGAAACGCATTCTGGAAGAAGGCGGTGCAGTTGATTTTAGAAACAACATGATGTTTGAACAAAAATGCACTTGACATCCTGGCCAGGGTTCATATATACTAGGCTTGTGAAAAACAGTGCGGGTGTAGCTCAGTGGTAGAGCTTCTGCCTTCCAAGCAGAATGTCGAGGGTTCGAATCCCTTCGCCCGCTCCATTTTTTACAACACAACATAAAGGAAATAAAAATGAAGAAGTTTATTCTAACGATGATGATGGTTCTAGGTATGGCAGCGACTGCTCATGCTGAGACCTTTGTATCTCTTAGTGGTGGTCAAGTTCGCACAGGCAATGATGATCGCAGTGCTTACGGTGTAGCCGCAGGCGCAGATGTTTCTAAGTATCTGCGTGGCGAAGTGGCCTATGACTACTATGATGCAAACACAGGCAACGGTCGAGGCCAAACCTTGGTTGCCAATGCCATTGCACAATACAGAGTCCCAGGCACTATCTTCACACCATATGCATTGGCTGGTGCAGGTTACGGCTGGCAGTCATTTGGTGACCGTGCCATCTACAACATTGGCGCAGGTGTTCGTGCTGAAGTTACCAAGGCAGTTGATCTTGACCTACGTGTAAAGCGTGTGGGCAATTTTGACAATGTGCAATGGGACAACCAAAGCACTGTGGTAACTGCTGGTGTAAGCTTCAAGTTCTAACAAGCAGTCAGATGAAGATCAGCATCATAGGAGTAGGAGTTATTGGACGGGCAGTGATGTCTGTTGCCAAATCCAGAGGCATTGAAGTACTGCCTGTGGATCCTGCCCTGGATCAAGCATACACTCTAGAGGATATGCTTGCACAAGATCCAGATGCTATTTTTGTTTGCTTGCCAACACCAAGTAAGCCCAGCGGCGAGTGCGATGTTTCCGTCCTGGAACAAGTGCTTGTCCGCTTGGTTGACTGCAAGTGTCCAATCATTGTTCACAGCACAGCACCGTGGAAGTTTTACGAGTACTGGAGCAAACAAATAAATTCACTGGTACATGTGCCAGAGTTTATAACAGCCGCAGATGCTGAAAAGCAATATGCCAATCAGACTCGAGTGATAATTGGTGGTTCACCCGGAGCATGCAAGCATGCGTCAGTTGTTGTGGATCAAGTGATGCGGCCACGTGAGATGGAATATACCACTGCCGCTGAGGCTGCCTTTGTGAAATATCTAGCCAACAGTTTTTTGGCCACCAAGGTAATTTTCTTGAATCAAATGGCAGAATTGGCCACAGCTTCAGGAATCAACTGGGCATCAGTTGCTGAAGCCGCAAAGAAAGATCCAAGACTTGGCACAAGCCATTGGCAAGTGCCCGGACCAGACGGACAGAGAGGCTATGGGGGAATGTGTTTTCCAAAAGATGTTGATTCGTTGTTGAGTCAATCGGATGACGCAGGTATTGGGCTTGATCTAATAGAACAGGCTCGAAAAGCAAATATCAAATTGAGAAATAGTCATTAGAGTCATATAATGGGGCAGCACATTGCCCAGGCAATGTAGCGATGGAAAAGACATATTGTATAGACGGAACAGGCAGCACTGTGTTCAAAGCAGTGTTGCCTTTTCTTTTGGCCAATTATTGCTCATTAACACTATACATAAATATCTCTATATAACGCACACAAGGAAACCAAATGAAATTCACCATAATTGATTACAGCAACGAAGGTGTGCTGTTTGTTGGAGACAGTCTTGCAGTTGTGAATCAACTCAAAGCAGGATTGGTAGACACAGAGATGCGATTGTTTTATCCTCGACATCCCAGCTATAATCATATCAACAGAACAGAACTGTTTGAACAAGACAAACATATTTTTGTCAAGCGCGATAACACAGTGGTTGAATTGCCCAACACGGCATTTAATCCAGCATACCTAGAACGCAGACGATTGGTCAAACTACGTGCACCGCTGATGGAGATGCTCACCCGGTTTACATTTACCAGCACCCAGCTGTGTCGCCCCACAGTTTGGGAAGGCATTGAAAATAATCTACAGTTTGCCATCAGAGACAGTGACCCAATCAATCATGTGTACAGTGATGCCATACAAGAGTATGCTCAGATCAACAATGTTGAACCGGCACATGCCTATAGAGAAATCAAACTACAATGCGACAACATACACAGTATCAAAATGCGTGTGTACAGTTTCTTGAAGCATTTTGCTGACAAGATCAACATGGTACAAACAGATGACGAGGCCAAATCTGTTGCACAAGAAATGGAAAATAAATTTTTCAAGGACACATGGATATGACATCGGCTTATTGTTTCAACGCAAATAGATTCAAAAATCTTCCAGGAGAAGATGTTCGCAGATGGAACACTCTGTTTGAGTTGATCAATTTCAATGTGACATTTATTGATCGTACCGGTGGCATTGTGATGCCTGTTCGATCGTCTTTTCCTCAGCAGTTGGCCATGCCAACATATGATCCGTCATTTTCAATGACCTACGAAGAGTGCTGCCAGGCACGTGTACGAGAAATACTTGCCAAACAAACAGAGCTGGATGTTCCTATTCGCTTGCTGTATTCGGGCGGTATTGACAGCAGTTTGATCTTGACCAGTTTTATCAAAGAGCTTGGCATGGCTGAAACCGAAAAGCGTGTGCAGATTGTGCTCAGTGTAGAAAGCATTGAAGAAAATCCCTGGATGTGGGAACGTGTGTTGCGTCGTAGCAATTTTCAAATGATCAACGGAGAAAAACACGCAGGAGATTGGTCAACTGATCGCATACTGGTTGGTGGGGAATTCAATGATCAAGTGCTGGGATCTGACTTGTATAAAGATGTTGTGAGATGGAAAGGTAATGCTATACTAGAACAGCCCTGGACAGAAGATCTCATGACAGAATATTACATGCGCAAGTTGTCACAGTCGGACGCTGAAATGTGGACTCGCATACTGAGTGCGCATTTGCGTCGTGCACCTTGTTCAGTTGAAACAGTAGCAGACTGGTGGTGGTGGATCAACTTCTCATGCAAGTGGAATTCAGTATATTTCCGCATCTTGATGTACGCACGTGATCATGCCAACATCACGGAACAATATCTCAACAACTATTACTATCAGTTTTTTGGAGATGAGAATTTTCAAAAGTGGAGCATGGTAGATCGCACACACAAGATCAAAGGATCTTGGGAAACATACAAATGGCATGCTCGGCAGCTGGTTGCAGATTTCTGCGGTCAAGAGTACAATCAAAAAATGAAACGTGGTAGTCTATGGCGATTACTGGGCTACAAGCGAGGCGCAGAATTGATTGACAGCAATTACAACTATGTCATGAATGTCAATGCTGCCGACTGGTACGAACCAAATAACTCATTCAAGGATGCATGATATGAAGCTACTCAAATCAACAGTGGACAAGAAAGCAGAAATGCTGGACATATATTGGATGGACAATCTGGCCATGTGTCCAGCACTCAGCATGTTTCTCAAGGTATATGCAGAAACAATTGATCGTGGATACAGCAATCCCAATGTGACTTGGAGCAACAAAAACCGTGTGGTCTGGGCACAAAAGGGCAATCAAATTGTGGGTGGCATCTGCTACGAGTATGCACCAGATGTTCGCATGGGTTGGATTGTGTTGAGTTTTACAGATCCTGAATTCCGCGGCCGAGGCATCAACGAACTGCTACACTACACCATGGAAGATGATGTCAAGCGCCTAGGTGGAGAACGTATTTGCAGTTTGGTACATGTGGACAACGTCAGCCGACAGAAATCAGCAGAGAAGGTGGGTCTTAAGCCACAGTTCTACCGCATGAACAAGTTGCTCAAATGAAAAAGCTAGTGTGGTTTAATTCAGCACTATTATCACAGCATGCCAGCGGACCATATGCTAGTACCAATGCGCATGCCAACTACTATTGGGGAAGTCCAATAGAGCCCAAACTTCCAAATCCAGAACACCTGCGTTGGCATTTGGCCATGATGAAGACCACCGGACGCAATATCAGTATGACTGACTTTACTGGCTTGTCAAAAAAATATGGCGACGGATTGAATATGGCAAACATGATGCCGCATGCGCCAGCGGTTCCAGTAACATTTGATGTTGATGCAGGCAGTTATGTGCATGAACATTTTGATCAAATGGTAGAACAAAGATCTAATCAACTGTTTGATCACGCCGAGCACATGCAAGCCACTGAGATTAGAATCTGTTGGAGTGGGGGCATTGACTCCAGTTTTATATTGGCTGCCATAATGTCTAATAGTCGAAGTCATGCCTGGCGCATGCAGAATCGCATTGTGATATACACCACAATGTATGCTCGACGAGAAGATGAAACACTATGGAACTGGGTAATGCAATCAGGTATGCCTGTTAGATTTCTAGACTATAACAAAATAGACCAAGATGATTCCAATTGGCTTATGGTAACCGGAGATGGCGAACCATACGGTACAATGTTTTCTGGACTGACATTTGGCAAGATTGATAATTGTAACTGGGGGCATTGGAAACTGCTAGAGCCTTGGTTTCTAGAAAAAGATACCACAGGGCTGGCCTGGGACTATTTCAATGAGCTCATGAATACCAGCAACATACCAGTTGAAACATGTTATCATGCCTGGTGGAGATTTGAGACAACTGTAGATCCAGGTCAATGTTATTTTTATCGCATGTGTGCCTACAGTAATCAATCCAATATAAACCCGGCACATGCATATCCTGGACAAAAAATATTTTGGTTTCTCAGCAGTCAAGAGTTTGCCAATCACGGAGCCTATGTCATACTAAACAAACTGGTGCCAGATGATCCCAAAATGATCAAACCGCATTTGCAGGAATACACGGCTCGTTGGCAGGGTCACACCAACTATGGAAAGATTAGATTTTTCAGTCAAGCTCTGGTACCAAAGAGAATAGTCAAATGGAGGATCTATGATGACCTTTCCTGGGACAATATCCCCAATCTAAATGGAGACAACTATGGCTAATACAAAATGGGAAAACTTGATCTTGGTAGTTGATGTCAAATCTCGCTCGGTTGTGAATAGGTTTGCCTATCAAGAATGGCCTCAAATGATTCCAGCAACACATACCACAACAGTGCGTCAATGGAAAGGATGGAATGATTTCACTGACAAAGAGTGGGACTCATTTGACATTGTGTGGCCATCAGTTGCTACTTCACTGGAACGAAGAGATAATCCGTTATCAAATGAAGATATTGCAAGACTACAGATAGAACGTCGTAAGGCCGGAGTTGCATGGCGCTGGCTAGGAGTATTGTACATGCTTGATAAAAGCGTTACAGGTATGATTCCTGGCATTGACATTGCAGCCACCCCTGCAGAGGAAGATCTACTACGCCAAGAAAGAGAAACAGTGCGCGGTATGATCAAACAAGATTTGCAAGATTATTGGCCCCGTATATGGGCATGCACTAGTCTGGATGAAATTGAAGCTATTGCGACTGAAATAAAACTGTCCAGTCGCAATAGTCAGGCTTTCAATTGATTACAGAACGGCTGTGGTACGTTCAGCTGTGATACCGTTGGCATCATTGTAGGCATTACGTGCCGCAAAGTGAGCAACGCAAATTGCATCCGCCTTGTAGGCTTCCCACGTTGCTTCATCTGCCCACATTGTGGACATCACTTGCTTCAGTCGATCAGGACTGAGCGTGACTGTGTTACTAAGAAATTTTTCTGTATCCTTGTATGCAGTCTTGTAATGACTCTTGAATTCTGCTGTTGGCGCATAAAACGCAACCTCAGTGTTTGGTCTTGTAAAAACTCTTTGTACTAAAAACATTGTATTTCTCCTTTGTATGGTCTGCCCGGGCAAACTCTCCTACGCAGTTATTTATGCCAGATTGGCACTCAACAATGTTGACATTGAGACATTAGAATATATAATGTACACATACGCTAGTAGCTCAATGGCAGAGCAGGAGCCTCTAAAACTCTCAAGCGTGGGTTCGATTCCCACCTAGCGTACCATAAATATTTTTGATGAAAGCATACGCACAAGACTTACCGCCAAAACAAGCCAGCATAGAAGTAGCTGGAGTCAAAGCCCAGGTAACCAAAGACGATAGTTGGGAAACCATTGGCATGATCATTGTTTTGGTTCTTGCTATCTACGCTGGAATCAAAATTATCAACAAACTAACCAAAGGAAAATAAAATGTCGTAGATTGAACTAGCATGCAAGGACGCGGTGTTCCACTTTAACAAGAAACACATCGAAGACCCGGCTATCCCCATGTGGGTCATAAAAGCTCGAGGGGAAACCTACTACGTGCAACACGTAGATTGCTCCGTTCCGTGGAGCACAAAAGAAACTCCAGATAACAGTCACACCAAAGGCAGCATCAAGGTACGCGATTGCTTGGTCACTATTGACGAAGAAAATTGTGCAACTATTGCAAAGTTGAATATCTTTGACAAGATACGATTGCGCAATGCTGAACGTGGTATCACACGTGTGATAATAAAGCAACTGTGGATCAAGCAACTCAAAGAAAAAATTCAAGATCTTGATATCAAACATGGACCATTCAAAAGCATAGGTGGTGCCTGTACCAGTACATTCTACATCACGGATATCTATGATCGAGAAGCTGTGCTCATGTTGCAATTGGCACTGAGTCACAGTGATCTACGTGTACTCAAGCCCAACGAGGGATACTACAAATACTATGATGATCCAAAGTATCATGGCACAGACGACATTGATTTGGATGCCGAAGATGACGATTTGGATGATTAAACTGTTGTAAAATCAGTCACAAGATGTTATTATTACTAATCATGCATGGAGCAATAGCTCAAACTGAAAGGAAGAAAATATGCTTACTGTAGGCGATAAAATTCATGACTTCACCATTGTTGGTGTCAAGCCTGGATTCAACGAACACGAAGAAAAAGGCGTGAGTGCCTTTGAAACCATTACTCAAGAAAGTTTCCCTGGCAAGTGGAAGGTCATTTACTACTACCCCAAGGCATTCACATTTGTTTGCCCAACCGAGATCGTGGCCTTTGACAAGTTGGCCCGGGACTTTGCTGACCGCGACTGTGTGTTGCTGGGCGGTTCAACTGACAACGAACATGCACAACTGGCATGGCGTCGTGCACACAAGGATCTAGATCGTTTGGGTCACTATGCATTTGGCGACACCTTGGGTCAGTTCCAAGGCAACTTGATTGACCAGTTGGGTGTGCGTGACGAGAAGGAAGGCGTTGCCCTTCGTGCCACATTCATTGTTGATCCAGACAATGTGATCCAGCACGTGAGCGTGAACAACCTCAACGTGGGTCGCAACCCCGACGAAATCTTGCGCATTCTTGATGGTCTTCAGACCGACGAGCTGTGTCCTTGCAATCGTGGCGTGGGCGGAGCAACTCTATGAGTTGGGTTGATCATTACAAGGATTTGATCCCAGACTGGGCCAAGGATATCAGGCTCAATCTAGATGCAGTGATCAATCGTAGCAGTCTTGATCCTGTTGATGCTCAAGCAGTTGCACTGGCTGCCGCCTTTGCATGCAAGAACACAGCATTGACTGCCGCAATACGTGCAGACTTTGTGGATGAACCTGAACATGCGGCTGCTCTCACAGCGGCATCATTGATGGGCATGAATAATGTTTGGTATCCCTATGTAGAGATGACCGCTGACGAGGATCTCAAAAGTCAACGTCCGGAACTGCGCATGAATGCCTATGCCACATTTGGTGGGGTGAGTCGTGAGAAATTTGAAATGTATGCTCTTGCTGCCAGCATTGTGGGCAAGTGCCATTTTTGCATTGGTAGTCACTACAAGCTACTCAAGGAGCATGGCGTCACAGTGGTACAGCTTCGTGACATAGGTCGCATTGCTGCCGTTATATCAGCAGTATCTCAAATCACTGCCTGATTTATCCAGCACCTGGAAAAGGGTCTCCGGACCCTTTTCTCTTAGGATTAAATACAGGTACAATTCTATTAAGGAAAAAAACAATGATTGGATACACGATACACAAAGTTGCATCTCCAGAGATTATTGAATCAAAGGAAGATGACCTTTATGCATATCGAGTGTATGTTGGTTCACACGTTGTACCTTGTAGCCCATACAACAGTTACTGGTATATACAAGGTGATGCTGTAATCTCTGGGACCAGCAACACTGATATTGATAGTAAAGTGGTATGTGTAGAAATATTTGGTTACAGACCAGAAACTAGAACCAGTACCTTTTCCAGGGGAACAGATCTGCCCTACATCAATGGATGCAGTACAAAACAATTGATTCCGCCAAATCGTGCTGGAGATCCAACTTGGCAGATGCTGTGGATACCACCTTACACCAGCGAACAGAAACATCACATTCACTCAACCCCGCGTGTGGTTTATGTGCAAAAAGGTGCTGGCAAGAGTCATGTGGGTGCAAGTGGCAAAACTGTGGACTTTGATCTAGTTCCGGGCATGGTACTGGTGTTGGACAAAATGATTCCTCATCATTTCAGTACCGAAGCAGATGGACTGATTGTGTTGCCCTTGCATGTGTTTAGCAGTACTTCATCAGAATACAATCATCCCATGTTTAATGGAACACACAAAACAGAGTAACTGAATGTCATTGAATACCTTTTGTCAATTTCCGTGGACTCAATTGATAGTCAACGCAGGAAACAACCACTGGCGTTGGTGTCCAGTGGTTGAGTCACAGAAAAATTTTCTACAAGAATATCCAAAACAAAATCAGTCACTAAACACACTGCGGTCATGCATTGACAGCGGAAAGCGCAACAATGCCTGTAGAAGTTGTTGGTCCGACGAAGATCTTGGTTTTCGCAGTTTTCGCCAGCAACACGGTGGCGATGTTTTCCTTGGTCCAGGCAATCATCATTTGAGCATGATTACAATTGAACTGGAAGAATCAAACAACAGAGAAATCATCGACAAACTGATCAACATACTGTCAACTAGAATTTCTCATGTGCGCATGATCAATATTCGAGCCAGACGTTTCACAAACACCGCTGACATGTTGGATATAATTGACCTGCTGGCAAATTCGCAGTCGGTGGCTCACTTGCCAGAGTTGCGCATATTGACCAATGGTTGGTATGAATGGGATCTCTGTGACAAATTGTCTTGTCTCAAACAAAAAGGCTGGATCACAAATGTAATATTTCAACTGGAAGCAGTTGACAAGAACTTGGACTTCATGCGTGGCCAATCTCAGTGGGACACAGTGAGCAAGAATTTTCTAAGCCTGGTTGAACAACAACACTGCAATCAAATTGAAATCAATGTAACAGCATTGAATCTTCACATGCTGTCTGGTATTCCAAATTGGTTGAACCAGCAAGGAATAGTAGACATGGTGAAACCCAGAATACACATGGAACATGGATTTCGTTCCATAACAGTGTTGGGAGAATTGAGCTTGTATCTTTCACCTGGCCTTTCTCAGTGGAAAGAACACAGCAACTGGGCAGATGCTGTCAACAAGATACACAAGACGATGAGAAAGTTGCGATTTGTCAAACCAAAAAAGCAAGACCTTGTGCGGCTGACAGATTACATCAAACAAAACTTTGTACACACTGGCACAGTTCCAGTTTCTGTTAAGAAAGTGTTGTATCTAGCAGACATCATGTGCCGCCATATCACAGAAGAACGCTCACAAGTCAATCAGGATGATGATCCTGTTGTGGATCCGTTGCAAACAGACGATCTTGGATAATATTCAACACTTGATCATTCTGTAGTATTTCGTAGTGATTGCAGTCTATCTGAACAATGTCCATGTGTTGGTGTAACACTGTTTGACTGGTCAAGCTGACCACACCATCATTGAATCCTGGCAAATATGGTGCACGGCCAGTACTGGTCACAACCGCAGTCCATTTACAGTGTTTGTCTTGCTGTATAATTTTTTGCGCTTCAACAATGGGTCTGGATCTGGACCCAGTGTCTCGGAACAATCTGGTAAATGGATGTACCAGCATCAGCATGTCACTGAGTTCACTACCACCATATGGTGTGCTAACACTCACTGCTCCTGCCATTCTTGAGCCAAGGAAACTGCTCAAGTGTGCAGAATAAACGCCGCCAAGACTATGTGATACCAAAAACCACTGGCCCTGTGCCAGCTGTTGCTTCATTTGATCAAGATTGTTGAAAAATCCATCACTGCTACTGTAATTGGCAAATTCAGCTGGATGGTTTATTTTGTTTGAGAGGTAGTTAAAGCTACCAGGGGTTGCGTTGGCCCCGTGTATGTAAAAGATTTTCATGGCTCAGTCCTTGTATATCAATTTAGAGATGGCCAATTATATAGCCAAGACTGAAACTGATAACAACAACTGATACAAAATCTAGTATGTTGAATACTTTGCGTCTGGCCGGATTCAACAGCTCGGCAATTGGACATGGCACTGTATTCAAATTTAATTGGATGTTTTTGGTTTCCATGAGTTATTTACTAGGTTAACTCATGGTCATAAACAACACACATAAATATTTCACGATGGCAAAATTTCTTTTAATTGACAAAACAACAGACCTGTTGTTGCATGTTGAGCACATGCCACAGATAACCAAATTGCTGTGTGAAGGTATACCACATGCAGTGGTTCGTAGGATTGACACAGGGCATCCGTTTTATCAACAGATAACTCGAACACTAATGGCTTCCAAAAAATTGGTTGTGACTGCAAATTTAGCAGTGTCAGATCAGTCTTCGAAGCCATTTCCTCCAGATACTATGATCAGTGCTGAACACATAAATCTAAGATATCCGGTCATGGGCAGACTGATACGCATGGTATCCACCTGGATGGATGATCAAAAGCGTGTGTTGTTCTTGGGTCTAGACTCCATCATTGAAATTGAATTACGGGACTGTGATCGAACAACAGAAACATTCACCGCAGCCATACACTATCACGCAGAGATGCTGGGAATAACAGCAACACAAGCATATGATCAATTGAACAGCATGGTCACATATCAACAGCAATGCCAATTGCGAGGCATGAGCTTTATTGAAAAGTATGCCAAGATGATAAACACTATTACCACACCAGCTGATGCTGAAAAGATAAATGGTTTTATGTATCAAGAATGGGCAGAGTTCCTTCTTAAATTCACAAGGAAATAACATGAGTCAGAAGATATTAATCATGGGTTTGCCAGGTGCAGGAAAGACTTTCCTGGCCAAAGAACTCAAAGCACAAATTGAAGCACGTGGTCGTCAAGTTGAATGGTTCAATGCAGATGAAATTCGTGCCAAGTACAATGACTGGGACTTCAGTCCAGAAGGCCGCATGAGGCAGGCAAATCGCATGCGTACACTGGCAGAAGAATGCACAGCTGATTATGTGATCTGTGATTTTGTTGCGCCAACAGAGCAGATGCGCAGTGCTTATCATGCAGACTGGACTGTGTGGGTTGACACCATTGACAAAGGTCGATTTGAAGATACCAACAAGATGTTTGTGGCTCCTACTGTGTACGACTTCCGTATCACAGAACAAAAATGTGAAGTATGGGCTGAATTTGTGGCCGACCACATTGTGATGAACAAGCGCCGTCCTGCGTTTGACTGGCGCAAAGAAACTGTGCAGATGTTGGGTCGCTGGCAACCTTGGCATCCAGGACATCGTGCCTTGTTTGAACGACTGTTGCAACGCACAGGACAAGTAATCATACAGATCCGTGACGTTCAGGGTTGGCAAGGATCAAATCCTTTTGCTGTGGATCAAGTGATTGGCTATATCAAGCGAGACCTAGATCCACTCTATCAGGGCATGTATGATGTGCAAGTGGTACCAAATATTGTGCACATTGGTTGGGGACGAGGCGTAGGCTACACATCAGGCGAAGAAACATTTGATGAAAGCATCACACAGATTTCAGCCACCAATATCCGTGCAGAGATGAAGGCCAAAGGCGAACTATGAGTGATGCGCACAGCAGGAGTCTTGCCAAAGCAGTTAGCTGGAGAGCAACAGGCACATTAGACACCTTTTTGATCAGCTGGCTGATCACAGGCGAGCTTGCTCTTGCTGGCGGTATTGCACTAACAGAAGTTGTCACCAAGATATTTTTGTTTTGGGCACACGAGCGTGTATGGAACAAGATAAAATGGGGAAGAGCTTGACATAACGGCAAGGTTTTGCTAAAATGTCATAATTAAATTACCGGCCGAGAAGGCCGGTAATGCTTTAGGAAGTGTGACAGAGTGGTTGATTGTTCTTGTGTCGCACAAGTGGGCTGTATTGCACAGTTCCGTGGGTTCGAATCCCACCGCTTCCGCCGGCGACCAGCACCGAGATTTCGTGAGAAATACGGTAAATAAATGATGGGATTAACACAATGAATAAGTCTTATTGGGGTTATCATCTTGTCCTGGATTGCGCTGACGGAAGGCGCGATGCGGTGACCGATGCCAAACATATTGCAGAATTCGCCAGGACACTGGTAAAGGACATTGACATGATTGCCTACGGTGATCCGCAGGTGGTTCTTTTTGGTACCGGCAACAAGGAAGGCTATACGCTTGTCCAGTTGATCGAAACCAGCAACATCTGTGGTCACTTCTGTAGCGAAAGCGGCGATCTTTATTTGGATGTTTTTAGTTGTAAGCCATATGACAAGGAAGTGGTAAAGCAGTTGGCTTATGAGTATTTTGGATTTACAAGCATGCGCGAAACCTATTTGGTTCGCCAGGCTTGATATAAACCATGGATTTGGGGGTACCTCAAAAATACCCCCAATTCTATGGATGCAGTACCAGTTGACAACAACACACAGACCAACTATAATACACATACGCACTGACACACAACATCGCAAGGAATGCAAATGACAAAAACAGAAATGGCTGAAATGCTACGACAACGTGACGTTTTGGTCACCTTCACTAAGAAGGATGGCAGCCAGCGTGTGATGCGCTGTACACTACGCCCTGAAGCATTACCCGAGATGATCACAGAGTCAACACGGACCAGTACTGAAAGACGCGAGTTGGACAGTACGATCGCGGTGTGGGATCTTGACCTCGGAGCCTGGCGCAGTTTCCGGCTCGACAGCGTGGTTGAAATCGCCTAACAACGTCGTGATCACTAGCTTCCCGTTATTGGAGAAGCCTGCGTGGATCAAGATAGACAGGTTTACGGGTCTATCAGAGAGAAACGTAGCTAACCGAGAGGAGAATCGAAATGATCGAACGTCTTAAAGGCACGTTCACTATGAATCTAGTTGGCTGGCTATGCTTGCCTGCACTGATTCTTAGTTTCATTTTATCAATACCGCCAGTGGCCACATACACAGCCATGGCTGATTCGGCCCGAGTTCAGGGGTCAATTATAGAGACTATCAAACGAGATATTGCTCTATGGGATTTTACAGAGTCTCGTCGACGCGAGCTCTCACGTACAGATCCTTTTGAAATAGCCCAAGCATACAGCCGTTGGTTGCCTGATCGCATGTTGCGAGATCGTCAGGTAATTTGTCTAGCCAAAAATATTTGGTTTGAAAGCAGAGGTGAACCTTCTGTTGGACAACTGGCTGTGGCCATGGTAACCCTTAACAGAGTTGAGGGCGGTTTTTGGCCAAAAACCGTATGTGAAGTTGTGTATGAGCAGGGTCAATTTAGTTGGACCATGCAACCAGGATTGCGCAACAAAAAGCCAGCAGGAGAGCAATGGGAACAGATACTCCAGCTGAGTGCTACCATAATGCATCGTAAAGATTTATTTGATGATATCACACATGGAGCCACTTATTTTCATGCCACATACGTAAAGCCTGGTTGGAGCAAACTTCAGCACACAACCAAGCTAGGGCAACATGTTTTTTACAAACATAGAGATCAATAAAACAGGTAAATATTTCCATGGCATATCTAGTCTTATTAGTAGCACTTGCACTGTCAGCCGTTGCCGCATGGTATTCGGTTGCTGGCCTCATGGTGCTTTTTGCGGCAGCCAGTCTGCCGGTTGCCATCATGGCATCCACACTGGAAGTGGCCAAATTGGTCACAGCATCTTGGCTGTATAACAACTGGAAACGAGTGCCCTTTATGTTGAAGGGATATCTTAGCTTTTCTGTGTTTGTGCTGATGTTTGTGACCAGTTTGGGTATTTTTGGATTTCTCAGCAAGGCACACCTGGACCAGGCCATGCCAGCTGGTGATATTTCTACAAAGATAGAAATCATCGACGAGAAGATCAAAGCACAACAGGCCAACATTGATTCTGCCAAAACTGTGTTGAGGCAAATGGACGATGCTGTGAATCAAGCACTCAGTCGAGGCGCAGGCGCTGTGGCATCAAACGCCACGGCGGCGCAACAGCAGGCAGCCGCGGCCGCGGCCGAACGCAATACCAACCAAGCCGCAAACCTGCGTAGAACACAGGCCAAAGAACGTGATGTGCAACAGAGTATCATCAACAAGTCACAAGAGGCCATTCAAAAGCTGAGAGAAGAACGTGCGCCTGTTGCGGCACAAATGCGCACCCTTGAGGCTGAAGTTGGCCCAATCAAGTATGTTGCTGAAATGATCTGGGGCAATGACGCCAAAGGTCACTTTGATTCAGCTGTGCGATTCTTGATCATTACATTGATTTTTGTATTTGATCCACTGGCTGTGTTGTTGGTTATTGCAGCCAATATGAACATGAAATGGGATCGAGACCAAAAAGAGGCCTTAAAAGCCGCATCAAGACCAGTGGAAGATCAGATCACAGATTCAGTCACTGCGGCCAAGCCTGATGTTGTTAATCCTCAGATAACTGATGCAGTTACACAGGTACCCATTGGCATTCAGGCACAGTCTGAAGTTGAAACCAAACTAGCAACACCTCAACCACAGGAGGCAGTGGCTAAATCTGAGCCTCGCCCTTTTGACAAACCCTCTCAGCCAGCCCAGATGATCTGGCCTGAGGCTAGGGTACACGAAATGGCATCTAGTATCAAATTGAATCTGGCAAAATCCAAGGTTGACAAATTGACAGACGAATCTATAATAGACACAATAGATGGTCTACCAGACGAGGAATTGAAACAAGTTTTGTCAAAAGCAGATGAAGAAACTCTACAACAAGTGTATGCTCGTATTGTAGAAGAAAACAGAGAAGAAGATCCTGCCTTGCATCGTCGTCAAGGCGGTGGTGCTCCTCCAGGCACAGTACCTGCTCCTCGCAAACCCAAAGTTTAATGGTCATATAACACATGTCAGACACATCCGCCGTTTACGTTACACCCCCTACAGTATACATGCCCTCAACGGGTTTACGATTCAGTCTTATCAGTACCGACGAAGACTGGATCAAAGAAACCAGCGATGCTTTGGAAAAAAGTTTTCATACCAAATTGACTTTTTATCACATTGAAGGTCCAGAAACACCAGAAGACATTTGCTGGCAGTTGTTGTATCTTCCTTACTCTGATTTTATTCTGTTTGATTCAAACAATCTCACAGTGGCACAAAGCATGTTTGGTTCAGCCAGTGTTGACAGAAGCAATGTATGGTGGCACGTTACAGAAGACACAGATGACGCATTACAAACATTGCTTACAGCAATAGATGCTCGTACCTATGATGAAGTTGACACATTTCTAGACGCAGTTAAGGATCGTAACAATGGCTGAAAACAAAAAACCAGAACTTGCGTGTAGCTTCTGTGCCAAAGGAAGAGACGAAGTCAAGAAACTTGTTGCTGGAGATACTGCATTTATCTGTGATGAATGTATCGCGCTGTGCCACGACATCATAAAAGAAGCACCTGCGTTGACAACCGATGCCAATGCAGATAAAACCCCCGAAGGCATCAAGGCTTTTCTAGACAAGTTTGTGATTGGACAAGAACAGGCCAAGAAAGTTCTGGCAGTAGGGGTTTACAATCATTTCAAACGTATATCAGGCAACGCCGACACAGAAATTGACAAGAGCAATATTCTCATGCTTGGTCCAACAGGGTCGGGCAAGACACTGCTGGCCAAAACTGTGGCCAAATTGCTTGATGTGCCTTTTGCAGTGGCAGACGCAACCAGTCTAACTGAAAGCGGTTATGTGGGCGATGATGTTGAAAGTGTTGTACATCGATTGATTGTGGCAGCCGATGGCGATGTCAAGAAAGCAGAACGCGGCATTATCTATCTAGATGAATTTGACAAGAAAGCTCGCAAGGGCGGAGAAAATACCAGCATCACTCGAGACGTGAGCGGCGAAGGTGTTCAACAGGCCTTGCTCAAGATCATTGAAGGCACAGAGTGCAAAGTGCCACCAGCTGGTGGCCGCAAGCATCCAGGGCAAGACATGCTCACAGTGAACACCACAAACATCTTGTTTATTCTTGGCGGTGCCTTTGTTGGACTAGAAGAAATAGTGGCCAAGCGACGTGGTGGCAAAAGTGGCCTGGGATTCAATGCAACACTCAAAAACGACAGCGACAAACTGGACTGGGAACAAGATGTTCGACCAGAAGACCTGCACACATTTGGTGTGATTCCTGAATTGGTAGGACGACTGCCCAACGTGGTTGGTCTAAAAGCATTGACAGAACAAGACCTGGTTCATGCAATGAATGTACCAGAAAATTCCATAGAAAAACAGATGTGTAGTTTGTTCCGTCTTGATGGCGTTGAATTAGAACTAACACAACCAGCTAGATTGGCAGTGGCCAAAGAATGTCTCGACCGTGGTACTGGGGCTCGAGGACTTAGAAGTGTGTTGGAAAAATCACTTCTAGAAACACAGTATCGTTTGCCCTCATTGGCCAAAGAAGGTGCACTGAGGATTATTGTTGACGAAGACGTCATTACCGGTAAAAAGGATCCAATGATTATATACGGAGAGGCTCGAGTAAAGACAACTACTCGAGATAATGTGGCTTAATATGGCTAGACAACTACAACCAGTGCGCAAGGATCTTCCTGTGCACAACGAAGGCATTCGTGCCTGGAAACTGCGAGTTGTTGCAGTTATGGAAGACGGAGAAAAAAATCTAGGCATCATCGACACAAGAGATGCACTAAGAATGGCACAAGATCAAGGTTTGGATCTTGTGGTGATCAATCCGCAAGTTGATCCTCCTGTAGCCAAAATCATGGACATGGGCAAATGGCTGTATCAAAAGGCCAAAGCCGAAAAAGAAAAACGTGCCGCTGATCGCAATCGCGGAGGACAGGTACATGAATTGACCATGCGTCCAGGCATTGATGATCATGACCTGGGTGTCAAAATTAAAAAGATTCAAGAGTGGGTTGAAGAAGGCGACAAGGTAAAGATTACCATACGTTTTCGTGGACGCGAAAACAGCAGAGCCGGAGACCTAGGAAGAGAACTGATTGAAAAGATAATCACGCAATCAGGTGCTCAACGAGAAGGCAAAGAAGAAATGTCACACAACAGAATGTCTCTCCTACTGGGACGAGCAAGAACTGCGGGCAAGTAAAATGTCAAGAGAGTTTAGACCTAGACCGCCAACTGGATTAAAAGTAGAAGTTAGAGAAAACGAACCATTTGCCAAGGCGCTGAGCCGTTTCAAGCGCAAAGTAAATGACTCTGGAATTCTCAAAGAATTACAAGAAAAACAATTTTATGTCAAACCCAGCATTCGTAGAAAAGAAGCCGCCAAGGCAGCTCGTCGCCGTTGGCAAAAATACGTTGATAGCCAACAGCTGAAATAATACACACTTACAGGAGGCCACAATGGCAACATGGAAACTTTCAAACCTTGAGAAAAAGAACTGCGTTGAACGCGAATACTGGACACATCCAAAGTACAGCCAATCTATTGTTCGAGAAACTGGTTGGCGTTGGGGAACCTTCACATGCGAAAGCGATGAACAACCAGATATTGATCTTGCCAATCCCGATGGCTATACAGTGTATGACAGTGAGTATGATTGGGAGCTAGACAACATGGATGATGGTTGTTGGGCTGACGTTACCTATCCTGATGACATGCCGGATGAAGAACGCGAACGCCTTGACGAGCTCTGGGAAGAAGATAGTTACAGTGCATGGGAGGCAGAAGGCCTCTACAACGCAGACACTGATGTGTTATTGGTAGGCGAACTCTCTTTGGAGGAAGTATGATGAATAAGAAAATGTGGTCAGCATTGCTGGTGCTTGGTATTGCAACCGGTGCTCTATTGATTGGCATCAACAGTCAGATCACCGACTCAGTAACACAGAAACCCAATCCTAACATTGAGCGTTCAGATCGTATCAATGGACAAGTGCCGCCCAACAAGCCCAGTAAAACCATGTTTGAATCCAGAGTGATCACACAGCCTATTCTTGATGCCAAAGGCAAGCCCACAGGGTATGTTATTGTGACATCACGCAGTGTGAGAGATCAAGGAACTCGTAGTCCTATACATGTGCATCCACATGGTGGACAGACATGCGTGGTGTCAGGTGAAATGAGTTTGTATCTTGACGGAGAACCAAACATACAAAAAGCAGGACCAGGCGATTGCTATTGGATGCCTGCGGGTCGTAGAATGAGTGGCGTAAATTCTGCAGACAGTCGTACCATCATGATCGATACATTTGTGGTTCCCGTCGGCGAGCAGGTGTGGATTGTGGTTGAGCCGGGCATGGAAGATGCTCAAAATCAATTTGATAAACTGTTTCACACACATTGAACCACATGACCTATAACATTGACTCTAGTATTCCAGGATGGATGTCAGAAAGAGATCTTGGCATACTGGCCAAAATTTCATCACTGTGTCCCGAGTATTCTTCCATGTTGGAAGTGGGTGCTTTTCTAGGAAGAAGCACCTATCCAATCTATGCCAACAAAAGCAAAGCATCAACTTTGACTGTGGTTGACACATTTGAACCCACTGCCGAATACAATCCAGATTCGGTACGTCTTGCCACGAAAATGCACGGAGATCCAGACAAAATTGAACAGGCACTGAGTGCATCACGTGCGTCAATGTCCTGGCAAGCTGGATTTGAATTGTGTTTGGGTGAAAAAATTTGTTCAAAACTTGATATACATGCTTGCTCATCTCAAGACTATGTCAAAACAACAGATTTTGATTTGGTTTTTATTGATGGTGGTCATGACCAGGAAACAGTACAGCACGACATTGACAAATTTATATCTCCTACCAATCTATTGATAGGCGACGATTTTGGAATGAAATATCGTCGTTTCAAAGGCTTGATAAATGCTGTGGCTATCTCAAAGTTGAAACACAATCGAACCCTGCTGTGTCCAGCTGATTCTAGGTTGTGGATTCTGGTACCAAATTCTGGTCACTGGTATCACACGCTGGGCAATTTGTTGTGATTGTGGCTTGAAAAGCACTTGACATAAAACTCAAGATAATAAATAATAACTGTAGAGTGCCAAAGATGGGCTCTATCGAATGATGTGTCTACCCAGAACATCATCTCGTTTACTCGCTTAAAAGGAGAAAACATCATGGGTAATAACTTTAATCTTACACCTTACTATCACAGCTTTGTAGGCATTGATCGCCTGTTCAATGAGCTGAATCGTTTCATGGACGAACCAAAAAGCATCACCGGATATCCTCCATGCAACGTGATTCGCAACGGAGAAGATCACTATGTGATTGAACTTGCAGTTGCAGGCTTTGCGCAGGAAGACATTGACATGCATGTCAAGGACGGCGTTCTCACAGTGGAAGCCTCCAAGAAAGATGCTGATGAACGCGAATACCTTCACAAGGGAATTGGAACACGTGCTTTTACAAGAACATTCCGATTGGCCGATCACATGGAGGTCAAAGGTGCAGAACTGCGCAACGGATTGCTCACAGTAACACTTGAAAGAGTTGTTCCTGAAGAAGCCAAGCCCAAGCGTATTGCAATAGCCGCCAGCTAATTGGTGCATGTGATAGGGGAATTATTCCCCTATCACTCAAACAGGAAACACATTATGAACACAGTGACAGAAGTGCAAGTAGACAAAAAAGAACGCACCAAACGAGGTCCAAAAGAGCCCGGACGTTTTGCTGTGGTATTTCACAACGACGACTTGACTCCTATGGATTTTGTAATGCAAGTGCTGGAAGCAATTTTCCATCATGCACACGACAAAGCAACAGAGCTGACCATAAAGATTCACAACGAAGGCCGTGCCGCAGTGGGTGCATATTCACTAGAAGTAGCCGAGCAAAAAGCTGGCGAAACTGTGACCATTGCACGTAACAACGGTTTTCCGCTGGCCGTAACTGTGGAACCAGAATAAAACCCAGGTTAATTTTTCCATAACAAAATCTTGGTCTTGCTGATAAGTAGTTAGAAAGCAAGAGCCATTGTATGGGGGTTTTTATGGGAAAGAAAACCAGTAGTCAAGAAAAACGCCAGCGACGTCAACGAGGAATACAGCGTTTGCGCAAGTTGGCTGAACAAGGCATTGAAGATGGCATATTTTGGAAACCAGACGCACAGTACGCCGAACAGGTATACAATGCAATAAATCGCACTGTGTTCAATGGACAACTCACTCGCCCAAAAATAGTCATACGTGATTACAACAAGAATTTTTGGGGAGAATGCGAAGGCATGTATGTGGACAACCGGCCTGTGTGCAAGGTTATCCGCATGCATCGTTGGATACCCAATAGCAAAATATTCATACGTGTGATGGCACATGAAATGGTGCATCAGTGGGAGTTTGAAAAAGGCCCATACAATCGAATGACACACGGCAAGAGAACATTTTGGTCCTGGAAGCCCGAATGTGCTCGATGGGGCATAAATCTCACTTGACACTGCGTGTGAAACAAAGTATAATGTTAGCATGAATACTGAACACAAAAATGTCATACTTGATCTTGCAAACAAACTGTCCAATCGAGTCGACAGCTTGCAACAGGATCTTGATTCCAGTGCACAACAGATAAACAATCTGCGAGCAATCATGTTTCGAGCTGCCGCAGTACTGAGAGAGCTGGATAAAGAAAAACATGCAGACATTGTGAGCATGTTGGAATTGCCCCTAAACAACTGCGACGGCACTGGGTGTGCACATGCATCCTATTTGGAAAATCGCATTGATGAACAGCAAAAGCTCATACAGGCTCTAGAAGCTCAGGTGTACGACTACGAATATGCCATGATGACACTGGCAAATCAAATGGGTGTAAATCCACTCAGTGATGACGACTACAGCGACAGTGGATGTTGCCCACGGGTTATCCCCAATTTGGACGACAACACATCCACTTGATGTCAACTCCCAACCCGGACAAGGCGTTATATGTATATGCAAGGCAATATCGCCAAGCATAAGTTTCTAACCTAAGGAGATATCCATGAAACTCGTATCCGCACTCGTAGCATCATTGTTTGCAGTATCAGCATTTGCACAAGCACCTGCTGCCGCTCCTGCCGCCAGCGCACCTGCCAAAGCAGAAGCCAAGAAAGACGAAAAAAAGCCTGTCAAAAGCGAGCCTGCTAAGAAAGAGCCAGCTAAGGCAGACGCAAAAGCCGCTCCAGCTTCCAAGTAATCTAGAAGATAGTGATTTCATTGTAGATGATGAAATCACACTTGGTCGTAATCTAAAAGCACGTGATTTTGGCAAGATAGTAGATGAAGATCCAGAACTATCTGACTATGTGAAATTTAGATTATGGTTGGCTAGACAAATAGCATTAGGTAAGTTCAAAAAAGCCTGGGCCCAAAAAGCCTAGGCTTTTTTTTGACTTGACAGCCAGCAGAACGTCAGTTATACTGCACTGCAACATAAATAGTATTAGTGAAAACCATTACACGTTTTCACTAGTTGGTGCTCAAGAGAGGCCAACAATCACTACTCGCTTAATAAGGAGAGAACGATGACTATGATAGCAAAGTTCCTAGAACGACTGGCTGAAATGTTTCCACAACAGGATTATCAATCTCGATTGGAAAATTATTTGGCCAGTAAAAACATCAGCGATGTTGCTGATCTAGACCATTGGATCACGAGATACAATACAACCCAAGAGAGAAACCAATCATGGATTTGATCAAAACCATTTTGTTTGCACCTTTCAAAGCAGTATGGGCATTTCTTGAAGCAATTGATGATGCCCGTGCCATGCAGGAAGAGTTTCACAAGAAATACGGAAGCAGATACCAATGATCAGGAGATTTTTTTCTCTCTGGATATCCGGTATGATTGCCAGTGGCGAACGTAGAGCCAGACAGTACTTGGTTGGGCGTTATGGCCCCAATTGGCAAAATCTGATTCAGAAGTAATTTTGTTGTTGATTAAAAAGGGCCAATTGGCCCTTTTCTTTTGACCGCGGTTGACTGCAACCGCAATCACTGCTACAATGTACATTATAAATTTCTCAAAGGAATATATTATGTTCACAGGTGGTTGGAATAGGTATTGCATGTTCTTAAAGAAGAGCCTGTCAAAGGGAGCCACAGCGGCATCTGTTATCATACTTGGGTCCATGATTGGTATGTCAGTGGCCAAGACTGTGACTGAAATTGTTACCAACATGGCCAGTCACAGCACTCCTAGAGAAGCCGCTGTGGCCTTTGTGTTGGGTGTTGTTTTTTGGTTGATTGTTTCTGTTGTGTTTGCCTCCATTATTGCTTATGGTCGTTACAGGAATGATCAACAACAATTCCGCAAAGAAGTGGGATTCTCAGAGTAAGGAAGATTCTAGTGACCTATGTAGTCAACGATAATTGTATCAAGTGCAAGTACACAGATTGTGTCAGTGTGTGCCCTGTGGACTGTTTCTACGAGGGAGAAAACATGCTGGTGATCAATCCCGACGAGTGTATTGACTGCGGCGTGTGTGTTCCCGAGTGTCCGGCAGAAGCCATACAACCAGATTCAGATTCAGGTGTTGAGCAGTGGATCAAGTTAAATGCAGAGTTCTCCAAGACATGGCCTAACATATATGAGAAAAAGGATGCGCCAGAGGATGCTGGACGCTGGTTGGGTGTACCAGGGAAGTATCCAAGTGAGTTCTCTGAACGACCAGGTGAAGGCAGCTAACATGCGCAAGGCAGATTATCACATAAAAGTCTGCGAGAAAGTAGAACTGCCCAAGCGCAAGATCAGGCTTCGTGTGATAATGCAAGACCCAGACAACACCGAAGGCTGGGCACCTGCTGCCCCAGAATACCTTGTGGAAGAAATGGCAGCTTGGTGCGAAGAAACAGGATGTGGTCGCCGTACAGCATATGACATATTTGAGTTCCGTGATGAACAGGCCGCAATGATGTTCAAGCTGAGGTGGATGTGACTGTGAATGTGGAACAAGAAATGGCCCACGTACTGGCTAGCGAAATATCAAAAGAAATAGACAAAGAAATCCTATGGGGCATGCTACAAGGCATGGGCTGGGCTCGTGTTACCCTTAGCCGATTTCAAGACAACAAACATGCCATAGATATCACCTATTGGATTGCTGAAAATTGCAACAGCAAAGTTGAAAGATCGGGCAGTGACTTTTTGTTTGAAAGCGGTGAGGATGCTGTGATCTTTGCACTGAGGTGGCAGGGGTGAAATTTGGTTATGATTATTATGGAGAATGCTATTGGTCACCAACCATACGCAAGTTTGTTGATCACAAGACTGTATGGGCATTTGCTGAAAACATGGCTCCTTTCAAACGTCCCTACCCTGGTCATGAATATCTTGAAGAATGGTTGGCGGAAAATTGCCCAGGTGCCAGTCACCAACGATTGTACAATGACGGCAACCCTGTGCTGGAGATACAGTTTGCAGATGAACATCAAGCCCTGTGGTTTGCCCTGATAAGTGATGTAGAATGAACACAGTTGCCGTTGAAACTGCCGCAGATGAAACACAATGGTATGCTGTGCCCATCAGGAGCATAACATCTGATCGACGAAACTTTCATGAGATTGATCGCTGGTGCACTGAAATGTTTGGACAGGGCATTGTGGCGTCACGACATTTTCCCAACATGGCCAACTTGGAAAACTACAATGACGAAGGCCGATGGGGCATATTTGCAGGCCGTATATTTTTCCGTCATCGCGGCGATATGCTCATGTTCATGATGAGGTGGTCATGAACATACCCATAGTGAGCATGGTTCGTCCTGGGTCAACGGGCACAGTGGCCGGACAAATTCGTTTCAATCCAACTACCTCAATGCTTGAAACATATGATGGCAGTAACTGGGTGGCCACCACCAGCATTATGGCACAACAAGAAATGTCAGAACTCAAAATAGAGGTTGGATCTGTTGCTGGCATTGTGTATAATTGCATAAGACCAATAGGCAAGCCATGGCAAGAAATGATGCAATGGTGTGTGGACATAATGGGTGCTTGTGGCAACGAATTCAACGACGTTGACATTGTGTTACATGCAAGATGGTATCTCAAAGATGGCATGTTTTGGTTTAAGGATCCCGAGGACAGAGTAATGTTTGTATTGAGGTGGTCGTGAACGTAGATCCAAAAGTTTTAATTCCCGGGCTTAGGAAACTAATACCTCAATTGATGGCAAGGGAAATTGTAGGAGTTCAACCCATGAATTATGTAGAACCACCAGCAAGAAACAAAATACATCACTGGCGATTTGAAGATGGTGAAACTTGTCCAAATCCCGGCATGCCTGAGGGTAAAGGAAGATTGGATCCTCCACCACGAGGTTGGTATTGTTGGATGTATCCAACAAACGACAAAGAATTCAGTGACTGGATGACACAATGCTGTCCCAGTGCTGATATCACGCACAGATTCAACTCAGGAGATCCTATGTGGACTGTGTACATTAGCGACGAGCGTGAAGCTATGTTGTTCAAACTTAAATGGAGTACTTGAAATGGGAACAGGAATGGTAATGCAAGAAGCCGAATCAGCATACGTTGACTCGCCACAAAACATGAAAAAGAAAACAAAGATGACGTTCAAACAGCGCATCCGCAACTGGCTACGAGATGATCAAGAAAGCGATTACGTTCAAATGTCAGCCAACAAGCCTCGTGCTATTGGAATTGAGCCACCGCGAGAGTTTGATGCTGACGGGCTCACTATCACCATCCACAATGCCAATGGCGGATATGTGGCCAGCTTCCGACGTTATGATCGTAAAACAGATCGCCACGGTAATCAACTGTACGTGATCACTAGCGATCAAAAGTTTGAAGAAGCACTTGCTCAATGCATTGCTATGGAATGTCTCAGCCGCTAATATAAAGGAAATAACATGAGTTTGGTACCAATGGTCATTGAGACCACCGGACGCGGTGAACGTGCATATGATATCTACAGTCGCTTGCTCAAGGAACGTATCGTGCTCCTTGAAGGCGAAGTGCATGACCAAATGGCCAATTTGATTGTGGCACAGCTTCTTTATCTTGAAGCTGAAGATCCCAAGCGTGATATCAATTTATGGATCAACTCACCTGGCGGTAGTGTTACAGCAGGCATGGCCATCTATGATACCATGCAGTTCTTGTCTCCAGATGTATCTACTGTGGTCATGGGACAGGCCTGTAGCATGGGATCATTGCTTGCTCAAGCAGGTGCCAAGGACAAGCGTTTCATCCTGCCCAATGCAAGGCACATGATCCATCAGCCTTCAGGTGGTGCACGTGGCCAAGCCACTGACATGGAAATCCAAGTCCGGGAGATCTTGGCCATGAAAAAGAACTTGACACAGATCTATGTTGATCATAATTCAGCCAGCAAGAGCTTTGAAGAATTGTCTCGGGATATGGAACGCGACTTCTTTATGAGTGCAGAAGAAGCAGTTGCATATGGCTTGGCAGATCGAGTAATGACAAAGAGACCAGCATGAGCAATTCTTACTATACAGAAATAAATGGCCCAGGCAATTACTGTGCTGTTCGTTGGAATGGTAACAGTCGTTGTTTTGAGGCCATGGACCAGTGGGGCAACTGGAGCATGCTCTCAATCAACACACGCGACATGGGAGTAACAATGCCATCTGACGCATATGATTTACTGAACTGGGCCCGAGAAGAACGCAACCGTCAACTCAAACTGCGAGCATTACGTGAGAAATATCCTACCCTGGACCAAGCTCTTACCCACGCTGAAGTCCTTACAGCTCTCGTCTGCGAGCACGATGGATAAGAGTCAACATCCGCACGTGGTAGAAGTAGACTGGAGCCTGAGTCAAGAAAGAGAAGACTGGTGGGATCTGATCTGCATCTATGCCATTGAGGAATTTGGTCTGCCTGGGGATCGCTTTATCACAGAAGCGGCTCCAGACTACATGAAATTTTATTTCCGTGATCCCGAAGATGCCATGATCATGAGACTGCGCTGGCACATAGTATAAATATGGGCATGAAGCCCAAGGTAGCCATATTTCTTCGTGATCCAGAATGCTCGCAAGATTGCGTTGATGGAATGACCCAAGCTCTGCTACCACACTACGACATTGTTACATTTTCTGAACATACACTAAACGCCGCTATTAGCGGCGTTTCTGTGATTGCGTTCCCTGGCGGTATTGGGGACAGCGATTCCTATTATCAGTTTTTCCGCAGACGCACAGCCAACGTAGTAGCAGACTTTGTAGCACAGGGTGGAAAATATCTTGGCATTTGCATGGGTGCATACTGGGCTGGCTCACACTACTTTGACATACTAGAAGACGTTGATGCTGTGCAGTATATCAAACGCCCTGGCGCAGATGTGCGTCGTAGCTTTGGTACAAAGACACCAGTGACATGGAATGGCCAAAAAGAAGACATGTACTTCTATGATGGTTGTGCTCTGATTGGAGATGAAAGCCGCTTTGAAACCATAGCACGTTATGCCAACGGAGATCCAATGGCTATCATACAAGGCAATATTGGTATCATTGGCTGTCATCCCGAAAGCAGCCACTACTGGTACAAGAAACCTTGGCAATACCTAGCGCCGTACTGGCACGAAGGACGACATCATAAACTGTTGTTGGAATTTGTTGACAGGCTTGTCAAAGGATCTGCTTCAGGGCCTCAACAAGATCGCACATCATTGCTTCAGTGTGCAAGGGAGTCGGAGCAAAGCGCAATCGTTCTGAGCCAACTGCCACAGTAGGATAATTGATAGCCTGTACATAGATATTGAATTCTTCAATCAGTCTATCGCTTGCTGCCTTGCATTTTACAGCATCACCAATCAACACAGGAACAATGTGTGTTTCATTCAGCATCACAGGCAATCCAGCCTGCATCAGCATTCCTTTGAGTGTACGTGCACGTTCTTGATGTGTTTGTCTTAGCTCATCGTGATCTCGAAGATACTTCACAGCCGCTAGAGCACCAGCACACAGCACAGGACTGATGCTGGTTGTAAAGATAAACCCACTGGCCACACTACGTATGGCATCAATCACAATGTCATCTGCGGCAATGTAACCACCCTGCACACCAAACGCTTTGCCAAGTGTGCCATTTACAATGTCCACACGATCTTGTAATCCCAACTTTTCAAGATAACCTGCACCTGTTGCACCATACAACCCCACAGCATGCACTTCATCCAAATAAGTGATAGCACCATACTGATCTGCCAAGTCACATATTTCTTTCAACATGCTGACATCACCATCCATACTATACACTGATTCAAACACAATGCAAGGGACCTCTTTGGCTGCAACAGCTTCTTGTAAACATGTCTCTAGGCTGGCCATGTTGTTGTGCTGGAAGATCATTCGATTTGCACCTGAATGTCTCATGCCTTCTATTAAACTGGCATGATTCTTGATGTCGCTGATGAATGTTAATTTTGGCACAATCTTGGCCAGCGCAATCAGACTCCATTCATTGGCCACGTAGGCTGAACTGAACAACAAGGCTCGTTGTTTACGATGTAGTCGGGCCAGTTCCATTTCTAGTGCCACGTGATAGTGACTGGTTCCAGAGATATTGCGTGTGCCACCCGAGCCTGCACCAGTTTGATCCAGTGCGGTGTGCATGGCATCCAACACCACACGATGTTGTCCCATGCCCAAGTAATCGTTGGAGCACCAGTTCACAATCTTTTTGATGTTGTAGGGACCGTACCATATGGCATTGGGATAACTACCGCGCTCGCGTAGCACATCATTGAACACACGATAGCGTCCGTTTGAGCGCAGGGTATCTAGTACTTTTTCAAAATGGTTAACAGGTAGCATGATGTTGTATTTAAGCAACACCTGTGCCCACCCAAAATTGCACAAAAAACAGGCACTTTTGAGCCCAAAAACTGCTGAAAAAACAGGCATTTTTAGCCCAAAAAACCCCAATGATTTCAATGACTTAGCTGTGTAGCAAAAAGTGTTAAAAATCAATGACTTAGCCCAAGTGTTGCAGAATTACAACACCCAAAAAAATCTGAAAAAACCGCAAAAAACGGTTGACGTACCTGGACCCATTTGTTATACTACACACATGATAAAGAAACGCAAGCCACGCTCAGATCGCACTCACATCATTTACCAAGCCACTTGCCTGGCTACTGGTGAAATATATGTGGGCGTGACTGCCAAGACCCAGCCCACTTTGGCCAAGAGCTTGTGGACTCGCTGGCGCAAGCACCTGCAACGTGCTCGCACTGAGAACAAGACATGGTCTCTGTGCAAGGCAATTCGCAAGCACGGTGCCGAGGCGTTTGAAGTCATTATCTTGGAAACTGTGCGTGGTAAGACCATTGCCCACGAACGTGAGCGCGAGCTCACTGAGGAACTGGGCGCCACTCTTAACACACTGTGAGGAACACCATGCTCAAGATGATCATAGCCGCACTGGCCCTGCTGGGTACCACGATTGCAATTGGCGCTATCTTGGATGATGGTGCCATGCAAAAGTGCCAACTCACACATTCGTTTGACACCTGCTTTTATTCACTTAACCGCTAAGGAGACATCCATGCCCAAGTTCAACACCACTCTTACCACAAGCGGCACTGGCTACTGGAGCACCGCTCGCAAGGCAGTTCGTACCACTCGAATTGATGTTCCTTACATCAACGACGAACGTGATTTTGGCGAACTGCGTGTTTACTTTGACACTGCCACTTGGGACGTTGAAACAGACGGACTCATTTATACTGACGCTCGTTTCATGACTGAGCTCAGCACCATACTAGCTGAAGCAGGTTTCAATGTCGCTGACCTCAGCTACAGTGAGCAAGGCATGCAGGGCGATAACTTTGTGAGCTGTGATGTAGGCAAGGCCTTCTTGGACAGCTGGTTTGACATTGTAGACACAACCATTGAGGTTTAATATGGACAAGGTAATTCGAGACGGTAAGGTGGCTGTGTTGATCAGTCCGGGCTACGGCGCTGGTTGGTACACTTGGAATTCAGAACATCCTGAGCTTGTGTTTGATCCTACCATCGTAGCCATGCTAGAGGAAGATAGGCATTTCAGAGAAATCGAAGCCTACGTGGTAACCAAATACGGCGACGACATCTACTGCGGCGGACTTTCTGATCTTGTTATCCGTTGGGTGCCTGTGGGTGCTCTATTTCGGATTCACGAATACGATGGATCCGAAAGCATCGAAGTCAAAGAGGACATGGACTGGTTGACAGCCTAATGAGCACGTGCTAACATTAACACACTGACACAAGGAGACACACATGGGACTGGATATGTATGCAAGTCGCGTCAATGCCAAACATGCCATTGACGATTTCACACTCGAACGTGATGCCAATGATGAGAGCTATGCAGAAGAAATCTTCTACTGGCGCAAGCATCACGACCTTCACGGCTGGATGGAACGACTGTATCGTGCCAAGGGTGGTTCTGCAGACAGTTTCAATTGTGTCTATGTGCGTCTTACCATGGAAGACCTTGACAGGCTAGAGAAAGATGTGCTAGGTTATCGACTGCCTGAAACACAGGGATTCTTTTTTGGTACCAATCCGCCAGACCCTGATAGTGTGGCCAATGACATGCAGTTCATTGCCAAGGCCAAACAGGCAGTGGCTGAAGGCGATGCAGTTTATTATAGCAGTTGGTGGTAAGGAGAAACAGTATGCCAAATTGGTGTTCAAACGTATTGACTCTCACGCACGAAGATCCAGCCATGCTGGCTCGTGCTCGTCGAGGTTTTCTAGCCGGTCGGTTGCTGAGTGAATTTCTTCCTTGTCCAGAGGAGTTGCTGGACGAAGGTAGTACCACACATGCACCCGGCGACGAGGGTCAAAAGTACAATGACTTGCGAGACCGTCTCCGAGAGAAGTATGGCTTTGCCAGCTGGTATGAGTGGCAAGTGTCCAATTGGGGCACCAAATGGGACGTGGGTGCAGAAGGCAGTCAAGAGGATGATTATCCCATTGATGGTGACACAATTACCTTTCACTTTGACTCTGCGTGGTCTCCGCCTGTTGCGGCAATGAGTGCATTTGAAGATGAAGGCTTTACTGTGCATCTCAGTTTCCATGAGCCAGGTATTGGGTTCTGTGGCTACTTCAGCACCGAAGACGGCGACGAGGATTTTGATCTTAGTGGCATGAACTCTGAGCAGGTCAAGGAAGAAATTCCCGACTGGTTGGATGACATGTTTGCCATCAGCGAAACCATGGCTGAATGGGAAAGCGAACAGGACTACGAGGAGGACGAATAATGGGCTGGCGAGTATATCTTCAAGAAGATGACGAAGACGAATACGTTGGCAGTTATCCCACTCGAGAAGAAGCCGAGATTGTGGCCGAGCATGCCCATGAAGAAGCTGGTACCTACTGTTTTGTGTTGGACCCAGATGGCGAGGTAGTGTTCAGGATTGGCGAGGAAACAGAAGGACCGCTCTATGAAGAATGAATGGTCCTACAGCATCAGCTGGACCCAACCTTACCCAAACTGGCGACCTATTCAATTGCGTGTGGCTCACAGTGATAAACATCGTAAGGTTGTGCAAGCAGAGCTAGACCGACTTGATGCCCTGGAAAAACAGGTGCAAACAGCTGATCTTGAGCCCATTGCTAACCTATTGAAATCATTGAAGAAAAATTCCTAGCAAAATCAAGCACTTAGCAGGTGTTGTATTTGTGCAACACCTGCATTTTTCTGGAAAATAGTGGTTGACTGCGAGCCCGTTTTGTTGCATAATACGAGTATGGTAAGCAAAAAGGAGCAGGCAATGAGCTATGTAGTCTACAACAAGCAGTCCACACTTGTGGTTGGTTCCGATCGTCACAATACTTGGAAGAGCTTGGGTGCCGCCAAAGCGCATCTGACCCGCATGGGCAAGATGGGCTATCGTGTTTCGGACTTTGCCATTGCCAGCAACGAAGATTTTGGTAAGATTGAGAAGCAGGTTGAAAAGGTCAACCTAATGACTGGCAAAAAGTTCATGCAGAGCGTGAATACACCTCGTGCATGTGACCCTTCCAGCGAACTCTATTGGAGCATGTGAGCATGAACTATGTGGAGATGACCAAGACCTTCACTGCCAAAGCGGCCAAATGCCGTACTCTTTGGGAAGTGGAGATTTGCCTCAAGGACATCCGCGAAACCCTGCGCATCTGGCAAGAGGAGATGTTGATCGAGACCTTGCATGGCAACCCAGTCAACAATCTCTACGTGCAGAAACTGCTCTGCGAGCGTGATGCGTATCTTGCTCGCTATGATCAACTCAAACGCAAGATGGAGAAGGCTTAACATGGCACATCAGTTCGTTGCATTGTTGCACAATTACCGGGACGGTCATGACAAGATTTGGGGCGCCATTGAAGGCAATCAGTGTGTGCTCAGCTTCTGGGGCCGGCGTGGTTCTCGGCTGGCTTTCAAGGAATATGCTACAGCGTGGCAAGCCGAAGACCAAGCACACAAGAAACTGCGCAAAGGATATGAACGTGCTAGAGAAGATATCCTTCCTGCAGATTTTGATGCCCAGCTCATGATGGCCACTTTGGGCATGGTTAAATTTCGATTGGAGACTGTATGAACGACTGGATCTTGATAGTGTTCTTGCTCAGCCCAGGTGGCGACTTTATGGACAAGTTTCCTGTGACCATGCCCAACCAGGTTGCCTGCAACCGGGCAATCAAAGAACTACCTAGTCGAGGCGAGCACCCAATGGGTGTGCAGTTCCGAGGCATTTGTGTTACTCGTGCACATTGGGAAGGCAGAGAAGTCATGCCCAATGTTCCGTTGGAGCCAACTTTTAGATAGGACCAAGCATGGCCAGTGTAAAACAAGGTACCCTAACTCGTCCACCACAGTGGTGGAAACATCTCAAAGAATGGAAACGTGTGTTCTGGAAAGCAGAACGCCAAGCACACAAACAACAGACACGAAAGGACAGCCAATGAAACGCTATACTTTTCTCTTTGATGACGGCAGTGAATTTCATGTAATTGGTTATAACTGGAATGATGCACTGGGTCGCTTTGCCACTGTGGCAGAAACTCTAAAGCAGTCAGCTGGCACAATCAAGCACATCCTGGAGAAATCATAATGGCCTGGTACAGCGAAAAAACTCACTTGCCTTCTATTGCTCGCGGAGTCAACCGGATATGCTGGGATGAATTCCGAGATGCTTGGTACAGTGATCTGGAAACCTTGACTTCGGTAGAAACCAAAGAGCAAGCATTGCAAACTGCAAACGCCTATCTCAAGTACTATGGTGCCAAGACAAAAATAACCGACGTGGGTTGGGATCTTGAAAACAGGTGCTTCACTTGGGAAGTGCTCGACTTTGGTGGTCCGGTTGACAACGCTCGTGATTTCAGTTAAACTATAAACAAGTTCAAGATCAGGAGATCCAAATGGATTTGGCCACAGGCACACAGGTAGAAGTTGTATACCGTAACGGCATGTATGACAAGCGGCATCTCTATGCCAGCCACATGCACATTCCGGAATTTGTTACCTATACTGGTGCAGTCTATCCTCGCCAGCGTTGGCAATCTCCTCGTACCTTGAATTTGACCACAGGTATGCCTGACTTTGCCTGGCGCGAACTACAGGATGCGCAGATTGTTGAGGTACGTGTGGGTGATCAGACACTTACACCTCTTGCACAAGAAGTGGCCAAGGATCGTGTTTGGGAAGTGGCTGGGTCCAAAGGTAACGTGTACACAGTGACTGAAACAGCAGGCAAGCGCACATGCACCTGTGCAGGATTCACATTCAGGCATTCTTGCCGACACATCAGCGAGGTCAAGTGATGAAACTGTTTGTGGATAGATGCTATCGTAAGAACCATTGGTACGTGATCAACAACGGTACCTTTGTTGCAGGACCTTTTGCAACCAAGGGCGAAGCAATAGTATGGATGAAAACATAATGGCAAAAATTATTAGTATCAAATCAAAAGACAACAAAGTGATTCCCATCAACGAATGGAAAGACTACGAAGGTGTTCCAGAACACACTCGAGGTGCTCTACTGCGCTATCGAGACCGCGGCCTCGAACCCGGTGGCTTTTTGTATAGTGTCCTGAACAATGACCTTTTTGGTGCTGTAGGCAGGGCCGATGCAGAAAACATTCGAGCCCTCAAAGACATCTGTGGTTGGGTCTACAATCGTTTGCCTTCATCTAGCTGGGGCAATGTCGACAAGATCGAAGCATGGATCAGTGCAGGCGGTGCAGGCGGTATTGCAAAAACAAATTCTCTTGAGGTAGAACAAGATGTATGATAATGGACTGTTACTTTTGATTGCTCTTGCTGTGATTGTTGCTGTGGCCATTGGTTTTTTTGTGGGTATGAGAATGACTCTCAGTGCACTGAGCAACATGGAACCAGATAGATTTGTAGACGTTATCAAGGGACTGCGAAAAGCCAACGAGGACAATCCGGGCTTGGGCAAGATTCAAGACATTCTTCCCAAGCCTACAATTCGAATCACTGTGACTGCGGCAAATAATTCTTTGTTGGCACACGATGCTGAAACAGGAGAATTCATTGCACAAGGTATGGACAGTCAAGAACTCATACTGAGTGCACTCAACCGATTCCCAGACAAGATGTTCACCATCGCCATTGAAGACAACGATGTGCGACAAAATGTTTCAGAGGTAAATGCATGAACTGGCAAGATCTTATTGCGGCCGCCAGTGCTGAAAAGATAGATATTTTTCCTGTCACACATCCCTGGTGGTCAAAGTTTGTTGCCAAAGTGATAGTGACAACAGAAAATCGTAGTTACGACCCACGGGGATACAATCGTTCCAGCGGCAGATCTTCCTTGTGGGCTTTGCGCAACCAATTATTGGCCAAACCTGACCTAAATGTTGGCAGGGCTCGTGTGGAAGGTTATGTTATGAGCTTGTTCTTTGAAACAGCCGATGACGCAGGTGCGGTTATAGATCACATACTTGCTCTGCCAGATGACACATATCATGTGACAGAATTGCATTGTCCTTTTAGCCAACTACACACGGAAACCATGAACTCAGACTTCCCCACACAAGTACGACAAACCCTGTTCCAAGACAAATATCGCTACAGGATTGTGGCAACTATTCCTTGGGGACTGCGTCAGGATTCGTCTAGACTAGACAGCTTGATGGATACTTGGTTGGAATGGGAAAAGAAAGGTGACGGAGAAATCTCAGATGGATGCCGCTACAGGTTCCAGGCTCGTAAAAAGAAACACAGCAATGGATATACCAATGCTGGCATCATGAGCTTTTATACCGATGACCAACAGTTGAGTTTTATCATGCGACTCAGCTACCCAGAGTTTCACAAGACAACAGAAAAGGCAGTGACTATCAAGGAGATTGAACATGCAGAAACCAACAAGCCCCTCTTTGAGGAAAACCAGCTCGTTTAGGCTTTGGGTGCAGGACATATATTTCCAGAACAAAGACGAGCGTCTGTTGCATCATGAAGCAGAGCTCAGACTAGAAGAATATTGGCGCATGTACAAGTGGTGGCTCAAACGCGAGTACGTGCATCAGCAGAGACGTTCCGTCTAATCAACGGATACTGTGACCCGCAGGATGAGAAGTGGTGTGATAGCCAAGGGTGGTTCCAGTCCTACCGAACTGGCGCTGGCAATGCGAGAATCCTTCCTGGTCGGGAAGCGGGTGGAAGGCATGCGTGATGGTTACTGGGGCAACCGGTGGCTTGATGTGCTACAATTACCGCCGCAGGAAGGAAGCCTTTGTAAGTCATTGATTTCATTGAAGAAATTATTTTACAGAAATCTGCTAAGTCATTGATTTTATTGTGGTTTTTCTGCAACAAAACGGTTGACCTACGGGCTCGTTGGTGCTATACTATGAAAACAGTAAGCAAACAGGAGCCAAAATGATCACTGCTGAAACACTCAATGCCTTGACCACCCTGAGCCCCACTGCTCTCAAGCAGGCATTGGCTCGTAGCGGTTACAAGGATTGCAGTTTTGAAAGCACCAAATTTCTTGGCATCACCAACGGTGGACAGTTCTGCTATCGTGTAACCTACCATGACGATGAGGGAGAGATCACATCTGGCAAGGTGTTCGTTGACTACGATTCTGCAAACAAGACCACAGCGGCAGACTTCTAAAAACGGTTGACACCCAATCCAAAGGCTGTTATACTACACACACAATCACACAACAGGAGTTGATCATGGCTTATATTTCCGCACAAGATGTTTCTGCAATCCGCACCGAACTCAAGCAGGCTTTTCCTGGTTGGAAGTTTGCTGTTCGCAAGGGTTCCGGCAGTCTTTCCGTTGATGTCACAGTGTTGCAAGGCGACATTGATTTCATTGAAGCCTATTGCGCCAAGGGTGTGGATGCTCGAGAAGCAGAATATGCTCGCAAGGATCGTGCATTGCAGATCAATCAATATTGGATTAGTGACCATTGGGGTCATGCTCCTGCCGCATGTGATGCACTTACTCGCATCAATGAGATCATGCACAATGCTCCGGGCCGTGCAGGCGGCAAGGTGTTCTTTGATGAGTCAGATGCAATGACTGACTACTTCCACACTGCATTCTACACTCACTTGAGCGTTGGCGCTTGGAACAAGCCTTATGCGTTTGCTCAGCCTGCTCTTAAAAAGGCCGCATGATGTCTGAAGAGGTCAAACCTCGTGTGGTATTCAATACCACAGCAGAGAAAGCCTGGGCAGCCGCAATGGCGGCTCAGCGCATCAATGGTCGCTATGTCAAGGCTGGCGAATATGTGGTTGGTGCTGACAACAAGCCCATACCTACCAACAAAGAAGTCATGATAGCATTGCTGTCTGCACCAGAGCTGATAACTGAACAAGATGTGCAACAGGGCAAACAAGCACGTGAATGGTTCCAGGGTCAGTTGTTCAATCTTCTGGGTGGTACTCTAAACGAGTTCATGACCAAGGCTGCCGAAACCGCAGTCAAGGAAGATATCAATGTGCGCACTGATTCCGGTATGATTGCCTGCTTGCCTGCCACATGGCAACGTGCCTCACAAAAAGAACGAGTGCGAGACATTGTAACTGAAAGCTCAAGCCAACATGTGGGCGCCATAACAGAAAAAATTGTTCGCATGATAGAAGTGCTAGAGATCAAACCAGGTGTGAGTTTTTCTGGTTGGTTGGTCACGGCCACAGACGGTCACAATATCCTGCGCTGGTGCTCTAGTGTCCAATTCACAGCAGGTGAAGCTGTGCGCATACAAGGCAAGGTCAAGCGTCACGACCATGATCGTGAAACCAACAAACCAGTGACTTGGCTAAACTACGTCAAAAAACTAGTGTAATAAATATCCATAGAATAAAGGAATCTTCTATGGCAAAAAATCCCAACAATGTGGCAGTATGGTGCATGCATCGATCAGGTAGCACACACTTTGCACAACGAATTACTCGTAGCATGGAATTGATATATGGCAAAGAACCTGATGTTGCAAATCTAGGAGAAGCCACTGGTTCGTCGGGATTTGTATCTACCAAGTTGTCTGGCAGTGGCATCTGGGGAGAGTTGCACGGACATCTCCACATGGGGGCTGAATTTGTGTGTCCTCATGTGCGATGGGAGTTTGATGAAAACAAAAAAATCAACACCAATAGAGGATACACAGGATCAGTCAACGAAGAAATACGCACAAGACCCAACATCATACAATCAGCAGAATGGACAAATCATTTGGTCTGTCGTAATCTAAGATGGCCAGCCATGAATCATGTTAGCAAAATATACGACCAAGCATTTGCGTCATCGGACCGGTTTCATCATGTGGTGTTATGGAGAAAAGATTTACTTGACTGGTTGTGCAGTAGATTTATATTTCGCATGACAGGTACTCCGCATGGTTACGATCTTGAATACGATGGCATAGAGTACAACATTGATCAAGAATATGTCATGGACGACTTTCTAAAAAAGATATCCAACTATGTGGCTGACTTCCAGCAGAGTCTTGCAGTGTTGCCAAAGGATCGCACAGTGATTGTAGAAACAGTGCACATGAACAATGTGCACGAAATTGACTGGTTGGATCACACACATCTTGATTTGATTGACGCAGAACGAGTTCGACATGGTGCTACTGTTTGGACATCCAAAGAAACCAAACAGCGAGTTCGTCCAATTGACATGATCAGTGCAGATAATCTAGCAGTGTTCAAAGCATGGGCCACAAAAACAATACGTGATCTAGATTGGACCAATCTTGACAAAGCATCTGGATTTACTGTACTATAAAACATGTCTCAGTAGCTCAGCTGGATAGAGCACATTCCTCCTAAGAATGGGGTCGCACGTTCGAATCGTGTCTGGGACACCAATTTGGTAGCAACAACCATTGACATTGTGTTGGTTGCATATTATACTACTACAAGCTACAAAGGAGAACAAATGTCAGACGATTCAGATGACATCGATAGTCTAATCGATGATCTTGATTCAACCAGCAAGAAGCCAACACTGAGCAGTGCTGGCATTTATCTTTTTGCCGATGACTTTACGGCCGAAAGCACAGGCAAGGCCATCAAGTTTATCATTGAAAGAAATCTCTTGCCCAAGAAAGACCGACTTGGTAATCTTACCTTGATTATCAACAGTCCAGGCGGAGACCTAAACAGTGCATTTGCTTTGATTGATATCATGAAGGGTAGCAAGATTCCCATTCATACACTGGGCCTTGGACAGATATCCAGTTGTGGCCTGTTGACTTTTATGGCTGGCCAAAAAGGATATCGTACCATTACCCCCAACACCAGTATTCTGAGTCATCAGTACAGCTGGGGTAGTTTTGGCAAAGAGCACGAATTGATTGCACGTGTAAAAGAATTTGACCTTACAGGTGAGCGCATGTTGAACCATTACAAGAAGTGCACTGGTCTCAGCGAGAAGGTGATCAAAGAAGTACTCATGCCCCCGCAAGATGTTTGGCTCAACTCGCGAGAAGCAGTCAAGTACGGCATTGCGGATCAAGTCAAAACAACCTATTGAGGTAAAACATGACCATGCATCTTGTGGGTCCTTATTTGACCACTACCAATCACAAAAAGCGCAAGGACATCAAGTTCAAGAGTGCAGAACACAAGGCTCGGTATCTGGCGGAACAACAGGCCTGGGCCGAGCTTCTCAAACGACACAAGATTGATCCCAAGGCCAAAAAGAAAAAAGCAGTTGGCAAGCTGAGTGATGTATACAAGTTGTCTCCTCCACCCGGTCGTGAGTCAACCCAGATAGTGTCCAGACCCGAAGAAAAACATGGTATTGTACCTGGTACTTGTACCAAACCTGTTCCCAAGATCTATACCGGCGATCGTTTGATTGGCATTGCTACCATGCACAAAAGCAACATGGTTCCTGTGTTCAAGAAAGAAGATGCTGAAGACATTGCTAGGATGCGCAGATGAAAAAGAAGTTTAACTATGCTGTAGGATTCTACTGGGAAGGCGAAAGCGGATCAGTAGGATGTTATGCTTACGGCAACGAAGTACATTACGGCACAATGGAAGAAGCACAGAACTTCCTAGAGTATGTGCGTAGTCAGCAAAAAAACAAAGCAGAAAAAGCCAAGTACAAAATTTTTCAATTGATCGAAGTACCAGCATGAGTAGATTTGGAATCCAATTTCGTGGCCAAAGACCAGCAAACTATGAAAGGGTCTATGCACAGGTTTACAAAGAACTAACTGCACTCTACCAGGACTTGGATGGTAGGCCCGAAAAATTGATCTTCCACACAGTATTCATATCCAAGGACCTTGATGGTCCCAGTGTGCTGTGTTGGGGAGACACCAGCATGCCAGGCATTTTTCAATGCGAATATTCACCAAAAACAGAATGGACAACAATAAATGGAACACAAGCCAGCCGCAGAAAACGTCGTCAAATATCTCATCCTAGGCCTCCTAAAGGAATGGTATAGTGTGGGCAAGACTCATGCATCCTTGCATGAACTGTATGACGAAATGGGAGTAGATTATACACCCGATGAATTCAATGAACATTTTGAAATCAGCAGTCGTGTGTTGGAAATGGAAGACGAACTGATCAATGCTGGCATTGAAAATCGTGTTCAATAAGTGTGTAGATAAATATCTCCATGAAAGCACTTATACACGAACGTGCCGACCACAGTGACTGGTTTGTAGTCAATTGGTGTCTAGGCAATACCTGCAATTATAAATGTACCTACTGTCCGGATGTGCTCCATGACGGGTCAAAACCATGGCCAGAATTGGAAACCATTAAGAAATTCGTAGACAACATCATTGAACAGAAAAAAGACAAAAATGTTGCGTTTGAGTTTACTGGCGGAGAAGTAACTGTATATCGACATTTTGTTGAGCTCTGCGAGTACATAAAAAGCAAAGGAGCAGCCGTTGCCTTTATCAGCAATGGTGGTCGCACCACAAGATGGTGGAAGGAATTCAACGACAAGGCAGATCATGTGTGCTTGAGTTTTCACGCCGAAGAAGCCGACCCAGATCACTTCCTAGAAGTGGTGAAACTGATGCATGACAAACTGGCAGTGCATGTGAATATAATGATGCACCCAGACCATTGGAACAAGTGCCTTGAGCTAGCCGAGCGTGTGGTAGATGTTCCAGGCATAACTCTTGCATTGCAACCTTTGATACATGATTTTGGCGATGTGTTGTTTGACTACGAGCCATGGCAACAGGTTGTGTTTGAAGAACAATGGCTTCTTTTTCAAAAGAGAATTCCTGTTGCAGACAAAGACAAAAAAGGTTTTTCTGTCAGAGGAGCCATGCGTCTTACCAATAATGGTCAACTGGGCAAAGTAAAACAACCGCATGTGTTGATTGCAGAAAATGCCAACAACTGGGAAGGTTGGAGTTGTGCCGCTGGCATTGAACAAATTATTGTGGACTTAGACGGATCAGTTTGGCGAGGATGGTGCAGGGTTGGCGGCAATCTTGGATCCATTAATGATCCTGAATTCAAGCTACCACAGGAATGGATTCTGTGCAACAAAAATTTCTGTCATTGCAATTTTGATATCATGTGTACTAAACTGGAGCCCATGTAATGGCAGGACCAAAATACATATACGCCATCACCAAGGATGGCCAAGAAGAAAAATATGCAGTAGAAGACATGGTTGCTCAGAATCTCAACAGGTTCATGGGCTGGACATGCAATGCTGGTATCCAAAGTCTTTACATTGATTATGATGGCAGTGTGTGGGTAGCAAATTGTGCAGGTGCCGCCGCAAATCCCAACAGCAAATTTCAATTCATTGAAAAGCAATGGGGATATGTCGGTGACATATTCAAAGACCAGTACAACTGGTCACAGTCCCCTGTGATTTGCCCATGGTCGTCTTGTGGTTGTGGTGCAGACATTTGTCTCAGTAAAAATTCACAACCAACCAAGGTTCCACACAATCAGATCAGCAATCAGCTCACAACCACCAGCGAACACAAATTGGTAGCTGTTGGCATGGATTATCATTGGCCCAAGCATATTCTATGGGACATTGGTCGTTGGTGCAATTACTCCTGTTCATATTGTTGGCCCGATGTTCACAACAAAACTGATCCACACAAAAAATTAGATGTGATGAAGCGTGTGGTTGACAGAGTGCACAGCGAGTGGACCAAAGGTGAAATGATACGCTGGAGTTTTGGCGGCGGCGAACCCACAGTGAATCCAGACTTTCTGCCCTTGGTTGAGTACATGAAAAGCAAAGGCGACTATGTGCTCACAGTCAGCAACGGTAGCAGAAACAAGGAATACTATACAAAGTTGGCAGCAGTGGTTGATTGTCTACAGTTGAGTGTTCACTTTGAATTTTGGAAAAGTGATGTGTTTGTGGAGAATGTGGAAGCAATCATTGCGGCCTTTGTTCAACGAGGCTATGGCTGGCTGGACATCAAAATCATGTGTAAACCTGGCACTGTGGCTGAAGGTCAATTTTGGATGGAAGAGTTCAATTCCATGTTTGAATCCTACAATCAACAGCACAGGTATCTTGGTTATGCTACCTGTGTTCCCATTCGAGATATGCAGGACTCAGGCAAAATGGTCAATTATTCGGACCGAGAACTTGAACTAATCAGCAAATGGTAGTCACATGCGTATTCTGATACTGGGTGCCAGCAAAGGCATTGGTGCCAGCTGTGCTGATCATTTCCAACGCAAAGGACATGATGTGATCACTGTGGCCAGAACTGGTAACATGACGTTGCCCGGGGACATTACCAAACCAGCAATTAGAAATCATGTGCTTGCACAACAAGTAGATGTGGTCATCAACTGTATAGGTGGTTGGGGCAGTGCACCATACACTCATGCCATGCACTTGAACGCAGGAGTAGCAGTTGACCTCATGATGCGCTTTTATGATCAACTTCCCGCAGGATCACACATTGTCAACATATCATCCTTGGCAGGTAACTTCACAGCTGGCTGGGAAAACATGTCTGCTGAGCGTGTGGTATACATGGCCAGCAAACAAGCCATGAGTGCCGCCACCACTGCACTGGCTCAAAGCAAACGCAGAGATGTCAGAGTAACAACCATTGAACCCGGTGAAGTGCATCCTACCTCATTTGGTCCCAACAGGCAGGTACCGGAATCACACTATACCAATTTCCAATTTGAGAGTTTTACTCCTTATCGTCCACAGGACATAGCAGATGTTGTGGATTGGGTCATATCAAGTCCTCCGTGGTTTGGTATCAGTCGTATCACTCTCAACAACCACTGCAAGAAAGGTTAAGCAATGACAGACATGTGGATGAATTCAGCTTTGGCAGCTGAAGCAGAATTGGACATCACACGACGCAAACTGCACCAGTTAGAAAAGTTCTTTTTGGCTGTGGCAGACTTGACACTGCACCACGATGTAGCGTACAATGAAAGCGGAGAAGATATTGCAAGCGTTAGCCCTCGTAGGTTGGGGCAACTGCTAGAAACAATCAATCCCAATTGGTACGAAAAGGAAACAGGTCATGCTTTTAAGGTTACTGGATAAATTTGGTCGCAAGCGTGTGATCATGGATCGTGTGAACAACGAGCCATATCTAGAACGCTACTATCTGTTTCTCAAAGAACGAACTTGGTTTCCTTTCAATGTTTTCTTGCACAAATTCTTGAAAGGTGATCCAGATGATGTACATGATCATCCTTGGCCTTATGCAACACTAATCCTGAAAGGTGGTTATTATGAATGGGTTCCAGAATTTAATTCAAAAAGCGAAATGGTGGGTCAGCGGCGGCATTGGCGTGGCCCCGGACATTTTCGCATTTGCCGCCCTACTAGCTATCATAGGATTGAATTGGCTGATGGCGTAACTGCTTGGACCTTGTTCATGCCTGGACCGCATGTGCGTGAATGGGGATTTCTTGTGCGCAACAAATGGATACAACATGAGCAGTATCTTTCTAATAGAGCAAAAAACGCATGAAAGAAAAACTTAAAAATGCCTACATGGATGTGGCACGTAGGTTTGCAGAACTGAGTCACGCCCGTCGATTGCATGTGGGTGCCATTGTGGTCAAGGATGACAGGATTATCAGTATTGGCTATAATGGTATGCCTGCAGGTTGGGACAACAACTGTGAGGATCAAGTTTGGCTAGATGCAGAAGATGCTAAAAACTTTCGTCAGGCCACGATAGACGAACTGTATCCATACGCCGAATGGAATGAAGACGCAGAAGAAGAATACAGATACGGATTAAAGACCAAACCAGAGGTACTTCATGCTGAGTCAAATGCCATCGCAAAATTGGCCAAGAGCAACGATAGTGGCGATGGCGCCGACATATTCATTACCCATGCACCATGTATAGATTGTGCCAAACTGATATACCAGTCGGGCATTCGCCGTGTGTATTTTGGCGAAAACTACAGAGATGATGCAGGCGTCAAATTCCTTTTACGTTCTGGGTTGACTGTGGAGCAATTGGATGTCAAATCCAATTGACTTTGGCACAGTCTATGCTATAATTAACTCACATTTCAACCACACGAGAACACCATGAAAATTGGATTTAGTTTTGGGCGTTGCATCCGAGATATTGTACGAGGTGAAGTAGATATTGATGATGTGCTGGTCATTGTGGCTCGCACACGCATGTCAGACATAACCGCGGTTAGAACTGTTATATCCGAATACATGTACCGAGGAGACTATCTGTATGGACTTGAAGAAGACGAGTGCCAGCAGGTTGGTGCAGAACTATTTGAGTCCGGCAGAGTGCATCAGGCCAGACTTGAAAGCGGCAACATCTGGGGCCAAGGCGCGGCGCACGGTGATGCTGTATGGGCAGATGTGGTACCTACCACACACATGAATGAGCAGGTAAAAGAAGCATGGAACCACTACAGGTTCTTGCTGAACATGACATCCAACATTCCAGAAAAGGAGATCTACAAATGAGTTTAACATCTTACTTCCCCACCGCGGAAGAAATCAACAACAGCATGGTGCGTGTGTACAATCACATGGCATCAGGTGTATTCATTTCGGGTGCCACTGCCTGGTTGATTGCACAAAGTCCAGCACTTATGGCCACCTTGTTTAAGACATGGTTGGTGTGGCCCGTGATGCTATTACCATTGGCATTTGTTCTTGTCATGACCTTTGGTGCAGAAAAGCTCAGTGCCCGGGCACTGGGTCTAATGTTCTATGGTTATTCAATTGCCAGCGGGGCAAGTCTCGCCACAATCTTTGCACTGTACACAGGCGGATCAATTTTTACTGCATTCTTTGTTAGTGCGGCCTTGTTCTTGACCATGAGTGCATACGGATACTTTACCAAGCGAAGTCTTGAAAGTCTCGGACAGTTCTTGTTCATTGGCCTGATTGGTATTCTTATTGCAGGTATTGTGAATATTTTCTTGCAGAATTCAATCATGCAGATGGTGATCAGTGCGCTGGCTGTGATCATCTTTACAGGCTTGACTGCATACGACACTCAGCAGATCCGCGAACAAATTCGATTTGGCAACGGTGACAACGGCAAGGTTGAAATTCTTGGTGCATTGACCCTGTATCTTGACTTTATCAACATCTTTGTTAACCTGCTACAACTTTTTGGCGATCGCAAGAGCAACGACTAACATGTACTGCCCCAACAGATGGATATTGTTGGATAGGCTGAGTCTACTGGATCCATGGGCAGTTGGCAAGACAAGAACCAGTCTTGCCACTGCTCGCGCAGTTTCAAGAGCTCTGCAAGAACCATCTATTAAATGGATAGCTGGACCAAATCACGATCTTGATCCAGGCGACTTTGCTGTGAGTGGGTTGTATGACCCTGCGGCAGACGAAAATGAAGAAAAAGTCTTTATTGAATGCTCTGTGAGCATTGGTGCTGGCGCAACAGTCTGGAACAACACATCTTGGTTGAAATTCAAGCGCAATGTTGCAGATGTGGTATGCCACGAACAACTGCACTCGTATAGGCATCGTGCTAGAGACTTTGCTATTCCAAAAGAATACAAAGCAAAATCATCAGCAGATGAACTGGAAAAAGAAAAAGTTTATCTCAGAGACCCAGACGAAATAGAATGTTATGCACACAACATTGCATCCGAGTTGTTGGACTTTTATGGTCACATTCGATTTGCAAGAAAATATGACTGGCAGTATTTGATCCAGATAGCACCGCCTGATTGTCCTAGTATAAATCTCTGGGCCTATGGACGGGCGCACAGTCGAAACAAAAAACTAATGAACTCCTTGATGGTTCAGGTCCACAAGTTTATGGACGAAATACACAATCAATATCAAGAGTTTTTGATTGGCAACGACTGAGCTTTATGCTATACTAACACAATGACAACTTACACTGCACATGTTGAAGAAGACCCTGAAACCAAAGAACTTGTACTGGTCTTCCCTGACGAAGTTATCGAACAGGTTGGCTGGCAGCCTGGCGACACTCTACAATGGATTGACAACAAAGACGGCACCTGGACTCTCACAAGAAAAGAAAGCAATGACACGGAAAGTTAATCCACCGTATGCTGGCCCTGTTACATTTCTTGGAATAGACCCAGGACCACGACCAGATGCAAGATTTTCTGTTGTAGGGGTTCCGTGGGACGGCGCAGTAAGCAACAGGCCAGGACAAAGGTTTGGACCACGTTGCATACGCATGGCATCAACCATGCTCACACAAGAAGAGCATCCGCTGTTTCTTACTGCGCCGCATGAGGTCACACAAGATCTAGGTGACATACTGTTAGAGCAACACTCTTATAGCGCACATCAGTCTTTGGAAAAAGAACTAAAAGTGTTGCTGGTAGAGCAAGGCTTGGTCAATCGAAACATTGAACCAATCATACTCGGTGGCGATCACTCTATCACGTTGCCCATACTGCGTACTCTAAAACCCATTGTTGGTTCTCCTATGGCATTGTTGCATCTTGATGCTCATCATGACAACTGGAACAATGTGTTTGGTGATCATCACAGTCACGGCACTTGGTTACACAGAGCTCTGATTGACAATCTTGTGGAAGCCGAGTTGGTTTGCCAACTAGGCGTTCGCAGTCCCAGCAATCCTAGATACAATCAAGACCTTGCCAAGAAAGGCGGCATGGTTCTCACAGCAAGAGAGTTGATGAAAAAAGATCCTGGTGCAGTGGCCACTGCCATATACAATCGTATTGGCAACACACCTGTGTGGTTCACACTAGACATAGACTGTCTTGACCCTGCGTTTGCACCAGCAGTGGGCACACCCGAAGTGGGCGGTCTAAGCACTATATGGCTTTTGGAATTTATAGAAAATTTGCGTCAATTGAACTTTGTTGGCATGGATGTGGTGGAAGTGTCCGACAACGATGTTAATCAAATAACCAGTCTTGCCGCTGCCACAGCGGTTTGGACATACATGGCGATGAGGATGAAATGAGTAGTAGAGGCAGTGATATCATGGTAGACATTGAGACCTTGGGCACCAAGCCCAACTCAATCATGCTTACCATTGGCGCAGTTCGTTTTGATCCTTTTGCAGACGACAGCGTACTAAAGAATGGCCCAAACGACATGGACATGTTCTATGCTCGCGTGGATCCAGAATCGTTTACTTGGCCTGATGCTGAGATTGACGATAACACTCTTGCGTGGTGGGGCAAGCAATCAGCTGAGGTGCGTGAAGAGGCATTCACAGAAAAAGATCGCAAGCCTATTCTACAAGTCATGCAGGACTTTTACAAGTGGTGCCAACCACACGATAGAATCTGGGCCAACGGTCCTGCATTTGACATTGTGATACTGGAACATATCTATCGTAAACTTGGGCGCGGCTTTCCTTGGCAGTATTATCAAGTGAGAGATGCACGTACATTGTACAAGTTGGCACCTCGATACGAACGTGTGAATCCTGCATTGCACCATGCCGCATGGGATTGCTGGGCGCAGGTAGTGGCAGTACAGCGTTGTCTCAAAATGCTGAATATCACAGAACTTGAGAAGTGACGTAAATAATGCAAGCGGCCTATCGGCATTCATCCCGCTATAAAAATTCTGCATGCCATTGCTAATCTTAAGGAGAAAACAATGGCAAAATATCTTTCAACAAAAACATACGGCAACGACAGAGGTCTATCATGCTGTTTCAGACAATGGCGCAGTCGACATAGCCACTGTTCAACATTGCATGGTTATTCTATTGGCATCAAGCTGATCTTTGAAAGCGAAACACTAGATGATCGCAACTGGGTCATGGACTTTGGTGGTCTCAAGGCTTTCAAGGAGTGGAGTGAATACATGTTTGACCACACCTTGGTCATTGCAGAAGATGATCCACATCTTGACTTTTTCCAGCGCATGGCCAATTTAGGAGATCCACCTACCAGCGGCATTGGATCTGTACCAACTGACGCTCCACATGAGCGTGGTGCAGTATGCGACCTGCGTATTGTTCCAGCAGTGGGTTGTGAGAAGTTCAGCGAGCTAGCATTCATGACCATGAAAGACATACTGGAAACTTTCCAGCGCGGAGAATCTTGGACGCTGACAGCACAAAACGGTCAAGTTCTAAAATCCTTTAGCTGTCGCTATCCTGTAGGCGCAGGTGTTAAGTTGAGAAGTGTAGAAGTGTTTGAGCACAATGCAAACTCAGCGGTATATGAAGGATAACAGGAGAAACCATTGACTAGTGCTATTGTAATTGGTGCAGGAATTACCGGTGTTACCACTGCATACTATCTAGCACGTCAAGGGATTGACGTCACTGTTCTTGATAAAGAACACACAGCAGGTATGCTGACCTCTTATGCCAATGGAGGTCAGCTGTCTGTCAGCAACAGCGAAGTGTGGAACACATGGTCAAATGTAGCACATGGTGTGCAATGGATGTTTGATTCTTCTGCTCCGTTGAGTATAGGATTTCCAACACCAAAGAAGTCCATTTGGTTGACTAAGTTTTTGTATCACACAGCACTGGGCAATTACAGTGCCAACACCAAAAAGACAATTGAATTGGCCTTGGCTGCCAGAGAATGCTATGCTGAAATTCAACAGTTGGAAAACATCAACTATGACTTTTCAAATCAGGGAATTTTGCATTTTTACAATGACACATCTACATTTGAAAAAAGCAAAAAGGCAGTTGAGCTTTATCAAAGCATGGGTGTGGACAGAGAGGTCATAACCACACAACAGGTCATTGATCTTGAACCAGCACTGGCACATCAAGCAGACAACATTGTGGGCGGAACATACACCAGATCAGACAGCATGGGAGACATTCACAAATTTTGTGTTGACCTTGCTAGAGTATGCAAAGACAAGTATGGTGTGAAATTTTTATACAACACCGAAGTAGTGAGTATAGAATACAACATGGATCTCATGCACGTGGTCAAAACAACTGATCAAATGTATGCCGCAAACCATGTTGTGATTTGCGCAGGTGTTTATTCAGATCAAGTGGCTTCAAACATTTTTTGGCTTAGAGAAGCCGACGAAGCCAAAGACCTACTGGGAATTTATCCAGTCAAAGGTTACAGTATAACAATTCCATGCGGTAGTGGCACACTGCCAAAAGTCAGTCTACTAGACGATGCGGCCAAGATTGTGTCCAGCACACTGGGCGATCGCTTGCGTGTGGCAGGTACTGCTGAACTGGCAGGATGGAATTTTGACATACGCAAATGCAGAACAGATCCGTTGCTAAATTGGGCAAAGAAATACTTCCCTGATCTTGACTACGAAAATGTTGTGCCCTGGGCAGGTCTTCGCCCCATGATGCCCAACATGATGCCAGTGGTAAGAGAACATCATTTGCACAAAAACATATGGTTTAACACAGGGCATGGACATCTGGGATGGACGTTGGGCGCATATACAGCCAAACAGGTGTCCAGCATGATTTCCAGTGCTGGTTAAATATACATCTTGGAGCAAGGGACATGTCATTGATACACGAATATAGAAAAATGCGACAAATTCTAGAAGAAGCTGAACGAGCTCCTCTAGAACAGGATCGCCTGCGCTACAAACGCACAGATTTAGATCCTGTAATGAGTCAAGTCACGCTGGATGTGCACTATGGCAAATTGGCCAAGGCCTATGTTGACCGGTTCAACAAGGGTGAAGGCGATGCCAACTTTAACTATGGTGGTGCTCGTTTGCACAACATATACTTTTCACAATTCTGTGAACCCAAGTCAGGCAACAAGCCTGTAGGTCGAGCACTAGAACTCATCAATGACAAATATGAATCTTTTGCCAACTTCCAGGAAGAAATTACCAAAGCCGCAATGAGCATACAAGGCTCGGGTTGGCTTTACATGGACAATCGCGGAGAAATCCGCATCATCAAGAATCACGAGTACAAGGACAACATGAAGATAGTGTTGCTAATTGACTGGTGGGAACATGCATGGTTCCTTGATTACCAGAGTGATAAGAAAAAGTACTTGCAGAACATATGGCGCATCATTGATTGGGACGCCATCAATCAACGACTCATCTAAGGAGAGAGACATGGAAACATACATCGCATCAATACTATGGATAGCATTTGCCTGGGCACCACAGGGAACCCTGGAAGCCAATGGACAATGCTTGCCTGTCAACAACAACAATGCGGCAATATACTCATTGCTGGGCAACAGATATGGCGGCAATGGTCGAGATAACTTCTGCTTGCCAGACCTGCGTCCAGTTGGCAAAGACGGCCAACGAGATTCAAACTGGAACAACGGACCACGTGCGGTAATTGTTGTCAACGGTATCTATCCTAGCCGTCCGTAATCATGGCCTATAGCGACAAAGTCATCGATCATTATGAGCACCCGCGAAATGTGGGCAGTCTTGATAAGTCTGATCCTACCGTTGGTACTGGTATGGTTGGTGCACCTGCTTGCGGTGATGTTATGAAACTACAGATTCAAGTGGATGACATTACCGGTGTCATCACCGATGCAAAATTCAAAACCTATGGCTGTGGAAGCGCAATCGCATCCAGCAGTCTGGTTACTGAGTGGGTCAAAGGTAAAACCCTGAGCGAAGCTGAAGCAATCAAGAATTCAGAGATTGCTGAAGAACTAGCATTACCACCAGTCAAGATACACTGTAGTATTCTGGCTGAAGATGCAATCAAGGCTGCGGTAGAAGACTACCGACGCAAGCATTCTACAATACAAGGAGCATAACATGTTCAAGAAAATAATGGAGTGGCTGGCAGGCAAGCCAGAAGGCGGCATCGAGCAGCCAAAAGTATCAGCAACCAATGAGGTTGTGGTTGATGCACCCTACAAGATTGAAACACCTGTAGTGGTAACAGAGGTCAAACCAGTTGAAGTAGCACCAAAGGTATCAGCTGTTAATCTAGAAGGCCTGGACAAAAAGGCACTGTTGGCCAAAGCCAAAGAGCTAGGCATCAGTGTAAACTCTAGAATGACCAAAGACGAAATCAAAAACAAGATCGTTAGGGGTTGAAAGTGTCTGGTCCTATCATAACTGTGTCTGACATTGCCAAAGAAAAAATTATCAATTTGGTACAATCAAGAGGCAACGCCGCTGGCATCCTGATTGGTGTAAACACCAAAGGATGTAGCGGACACAGTTATGTTTTAGAATTCTGTGAACGGCCAGATCCTGTATTTGACCAAGTTAGTTTGAATGAACATGTGTCAATATACGTAGATCCCAAACATCTTTTGTATGTGCTAGGATTGCACGTGGATTGGCGTCGAGACAATTTGACTGAAGGATTTGCGTTTGAGAATCCCAATGCCAAAGGTTCTTGTGGATGTGGGGAGAGTTTTTATGTCTAATGGATATGGTGTTGATCTGGGACAAGTAAATCCGTTTTTTGATTCTAGGAAGTTGACAGAAGAACAATTATTGTCTAAAATGTCTGAACTAGATAAAAAAATATCAGCGGCATCTGGCGCAGGTGCCAGTTATGAAGTTATTGATCAGATGTACGCTGTGAGAGAAATGCTTTCAAGAGAGTTTGCTGAAAGAGCAATGTCTAAATTTAGCAACAACAAAGGCAATGATGAATTTGATGGACTTATCGGTTGAAATGAAAACTGACACAAACGGACTTCCTATTGTGACAGAGCAAGACATCATGGACTTGATGTATCAGGATGGCCCAAAATCATCAGAACTGTTTGTTGATGATCAAGCATTGTTTGAGAATGTTCAACGTGCTGTGAAAGAATTGAGTTTGCCCATGCCTTTCACAATAAAAATGCACGAAGCCAGAACACCAGATGACATGACCAATCATTGGCACATGCCCAGTAACTATGCATGCATTGACATAGAAACTTGGTTTGCCAATAAAATTGAAACTGATGCTCAGGCATATCGTGTGGCATCAGAGCTGGCTTTGTACAAAGAGGGAGGTCTCTATCCCTTATTGAGATTTCTCATATATCTTGTTGATCTCATGCGAGAGAGAAAAATAGTATGGGGAGTTGGACGAGGGTCTAGCATTTCCAGTTATTGTCTATTCTTAATAGGCATACATAAAATAGACAGTATGAAACACAATTTAGAAATCAAGGAGTTCCTTAAATGGCAAAACATGTAACCTTTCGTGGTACACAGTTTAATATGGCAGCATTTGCTGACCAATACGGAGAAACCACAGCAGTAGGTAACAGTGGACGCAACGCCCGCGGAGATGTATTAAATGCACGAGGCGAAGTTATTGCCACTGCCAAGCAAGTGAATGCGGCATACCACAAAAAGAATCCCAAAGCTGTGGCCAAAGTCAGTATCATTGAAGATCCTGATGATAGATTGGCCAGTCAAGCCCCCAAAGCCACACCAACGCCTGCCAAACCGGTTGTTCAGCCAGCACCCAGTGTGTCAGCAACTGCGGCAGCGACCACAGAAGATCCTTCGCAACAGGTGGTCAATAGACGAGTGTACATGGACCGCAACGGCGAAGAAAAAACTGAACTTACCTATGCAGACGGCAGTGTGGAGATAGTATGACCATGGTGATTAAACCTTTACCGGAAAAAATTCTAGGCACAGTGTACATTGGCGAACGCAGATTTGGCAACATTATTGTGCGAGACGACCTAGGCAAAGAAAATGGTATTCGTCCACGTTGGACCAAGATCTTTGCAGTGGGAGATAAAATTGATTGGATCAAACCCGGTCAATGGGTTTTGGTTGAATATGGTCGCTGGACTGAACATACTCGACTGGATCTTGGCGGAGACAAGCCAACTCGTATTGCACAGATTGACCCAAATGCCTGCATACTTGTACAAGATGAAAAACCAGAAGAGCTTGAAGAAGAAGAATAAACTTGACTTGTGTGGCGCAATGCGCTACACTTACACATACACAATTTGAGAGGATACAATGGCGGCACTTAAAGAGCTCTGGGTAGAAAAATATCGACCCAAGACCATCGACGACTATGTCTGGATGGATGATAATCAAAAACATCAAGTGGAACAGTGGATTGCGGATCGTTATATTCCGCATCTGCTACTCAGTGGGTCAGCAGGTGTAGGCAAGACCACACTGGCCAAGATTCTGGTAGAAGCACTTGACATTGAACCCATGGACTTCTTGCACATCAATGCCAGCCGAGACAACGGCGTTGAGTTTATCAAGAACAAGATCACAGGCTTTGGTCAAACCAGTCCCTTTGGTGACTTCAAAGTAGTACTACTAGACGAAGCAGACTATTTGAGTTTGAACGCACAGGCCACATTGCGTGGTATCATGGAAGAATATGCCAGTGTGTTGCGCATTATCATCACTTGTAACTATCCCAACAAGATCATGCCTGCCATTCACTCTAGAACACAGGGCTTTCATTTCAAGCTACTAGATGAAGAACAGTTCATGCGCAACCTTGCACAGATCTTGGTCAAAGAAAATATTGAATTTGACATTGGTATCTTTGAAAGTTTTGTCAAGGCCAGTTATCCAGACATGCGCAAAGCCATCAATAGTCTGCAACAGCACTCTACCACAGGTACCCTGACCTTGGCTGCCGAAGGCGGTGCAGAACGCGACTATCGTCTTGAGATGGTAGCATTGTTCCGCGAAAAGCGATATCGTGATGCACGTGAACTTGCCATCAAACAGATTGCAGGCGATGAGTATGAAGACATGTTTCGTTTCTTGTATCGCAATTTGGAATTCTGGGGTGCCACGCCAGAGCAACAAGATTCAGCACTGCTGGTGATCAGACAAGGCATTGTGAACCACGGTATGGTAAGTGATCCAGAAATTAATCTGGCAGCAACAATGATTGAATTAGAAAGGGTGGCCGCAAGTGTCTAAAGGATCAAGCCCTCGACCTTTCAGTGTTGACCAAACAACCTTTGAATCCAATTGGGATTTGGCGTTTGGCAAGAACAAGAAAACAAACATGGAAACTACTAAACTCATACTAACCGACGTTGATGGTGTGTTACTGGACTGGGCCGGTGGATTTGATGCCTGGATGCTGAATAAAGGCTTCAGGCATGTTCCAGGCAATGAGCATGCATACCTAATGAACGAACGCTTCATTGATGTTGAATACGATCAAGGCAAACAGTTGATACGCGAATTCAACGAAAGTGAAGCGGTGGGAAATCTTGTGCCGTTTAGAGATGCTGTGGCCGGTATTCATGAGTTGGCCCGAGCAGGATATAAATTTGGTGTAATATCCAGCCATTCAGATGTGCCTCGTGCATGTGCACAACGAGAACAAAATCTACGAAAACATTTTACTGATGTGTTCAAGTTTTTTGTACATCTACCAACTGGTGCAGACAAAGATGATGCACTTGAACCTTATCGTGGATCAAATCTGTGGTGGATTGAGGACAAAACAGAAAATGCTGTGGCTGGCGCTGTTCGTGGACTGAGAACAATACTAATGGATCACGAACACAACAACCAAGATCGACCTGAAGGAATTACTCGTGTGCACACATGGCAAGACATTGTGGCCATTGTGTTGAATCCAAACAAATCAATCTAACAGCAAACCCAAGATGCCGGACCAGATTTGGTTAGGCGTCGCCGTAGATCTTCAATATTTCACTGACTGCAGGATGTCTTTCCACATCCTGTGCTGTGAAACAAACTGATGCTAGATATTCAGAATTGTTCTCCTTTAGTTTTTCCATGAAGTCTTTGAGGCCATTTTCAGCAAAGCCTCGATCATGTTGAGCTAGATCTCCAGTAACAACAATACGAGATCCTGGGCCAATTCTGGTCAACAACATTTTCATCTGTTCTCTTGTGGCATTTTGCATCTCGTCTGCAATCACGATTGCGTTGGTGAACGTGCGTCCACGCATGTAAGCAAGCGGTGCCACTTCAATAACATTTTCAGCGACCATGTCGCTTATTGTTTTGACCGACCAATGCTGTTCAAATATGTCAAATATTGGTCTAGTCCAGGGTGCCATTTTCTCAATCAGTGTGCCTGGCAAAAAGCCGTGCTGTTCGTCCACGCTGACAGCTGGTCTAGTAACGATCACTTTGTTGATCTTGCCAGCCTTGAGTTCCCTAACAGCATACATTGCGGCCATAATGGTTTTGCCTGTACCCGCAGGTCCAAGTGCAAATATGATGTTTTTTTGGGGATCTTCTAACAGTGCCAGATAATCTTCCTGGCGCAGATTGCGTGGTACAATACGTACCTGTGTTTGTGTTCGCTTCGAATACTCGTTGAAGCTTATTACATTGCGCTCTTTAAGAGCTCGGTTGTTTCTTTTGCTCACTAGATTCTCCTTGGAGGTTAATCGTCTGAGCCCGGATCTTGGGTCCAACAGTATTTACATCGCCACTTGAATAAATGTGCCCAAATGGGGCCAACGCTAAATAACTGCATGAGAAACCAACTAGATATTTTTAGCACCATTGACGATGTTTTTGTAAGTGAAAACACACTGGAAGTCATGCTGGAATTTGAACGTGTTCTAGATCAAATGGACATGTATGCCTATGAAAATTGGATCAAAGGCGAACTGGTAGAAGGCCCTATTGTGTCTCGTTACTGGGTCGAGTGTGCATTCATGTGGCCATTGAAAATGATGCCAGATCCCAGTGCGGCCCTGCGCCTGACCAATAGAAAATGCAAAGTTTACTACAGCAGAGATTACTATGTAGAACCCATGACTGTGCAACCAAATCAAGCCAATCTCATGTTTGATCCGCTGACACAAAAACAAAGACCCAAAATGAAAAAGACCCCTGTGTGGGTGGTCACAATCAAAATACCAAGAAGATTCATTGATGGCGAAGCTGCCGCTGATCGCATGAATAACAGTGCTGACGTTGATTTGGATTCTGTAAATCAAGCATATGATCAGGATCTTGAATCCGCAGTTGCAACAGGAGTAGAAAATGAGCCTCAGGCCTAACGATCTAGAAGGATTGGTACTGACACAGATCAGTATAGATGAATACAAAAGCAAGCTGGGTGAAGACCGTAGTGTGGTGGTTGTTGCAGTTGCTGTCACTGAAGAAAGTGCCGCACATGATCTTGGTGACTTTGTTGAACGAGGTCCATTCAAGGTATGGGACGTTGACGTTAGTCCTGCTCCAGATAAAAATGGAAATTATTTTGTTTTCATTGAAATAGAACGCAGTCACCTGATGTGGAACACAATCATTGCAATCTTTGAACACACAGAAAGAATAACCGGTAAGATATTTGAATCAATCACTTTCACTTGCCCAGCACAGGATCGTGCATTGGCATTGACTGAAGAAAACTTCAAATCCAACATTTTACAAAGCCCTTATCGCTGGGACATTGCACATGATGTATATCCAGAAGTTCCTGCTACCACCGCAGTTGATTCAGCGCCAGAGCAGGAAATTCAAAAACGTATGAAATTTTTAACGGACTATTGATGCATGCCCAAAGAAGAAACTATTAAAATTAGAGGGCGAGTAATAGATGTGTTGCCCAATGCACTGTTCAAGGTTCAAGTAGAAAACGGGCATGTGATGATAGCACACATATCAGGCAAAGTTCGCAAGAACAACATTAAAATTCTAGTAAACGACGAAGTAGATGTAGAAGTCAGCGCATACGACCTTACCAAGTGTCGCATAACATACAGGTACAAATAACATGTTTGGATTAAGCGGAATAGCACTAAAAATTGCCATTGCATTGGCACTGAGTGGCGCCGCCACAGGCGCTTGGTTCTATGTTCAAAATCTCAGAGGCGAACTGGCCCTGGCAGCTGAAAGACAGGCCAGACAAGACGATGTTATCAAAAGTCAAACACAGGCCATGGAAACCATACAGCGCGACATTGGCCGCATGCAACAGACACAATCTGAATTGAACAAAAAATTAGTTGAAGCCGAGTCGGGCCGCAGAGAACTTGAAAACAAATTCAACCGAAGTTCCAATGGTAAACCAAGAGACTTTGGCGCTCTGGCTGCCAAAGATCCTGCCAAAGTAGAAGCCAGTGTAAACAGAGGAACTGCCGATGCACTTAGATGCAATGAACTGGTAAGCGGTAGTCCATTAACAGAGCAAGAGGCAGCAGGCAAAGTTAGAAATTCAATGTGTCCAAATTTGCTGCCAGCCTACACTGGTCCTGCACCTGCACCTGCAACGCCTGCGCCTACACCAACAGCGCCTACACCAGCACCGGTATCATCAACCACAGAAAGTAAACCAGTCACAGTAAACGGTTCCAAAGGACCGGTTGTGATTGATCCTAGCAAAATTAAAAGGGCCAAACAATGAAATATATTGCATTAGTAGCAGTAATGTTGGCATTGACTGGATGTGGCACTACTGAAAAATTATTGGTAAAACCGCAAGTGGTTGAACGTCCTAAACTGGAAGTTCCACAGCCTCAACCTGTACAACAGTTGCCATTTGAGTGGATGGTAATCACTCGTCAAAATGCTGAACAAAAATTTGCTGAGATTGAAGCACAAGGAGGTGTGGTCACACTGTTTGCGTTGACTCCTCAAGGCTATCAGAATCTTTCAATGAACGTGGCAGAATTGCGTCGCTTTATGCAACAACAACAGGCAGTAATTGGTGCTATGAAAAAATACTACGAAGCACCTGCTGGTGAGCCTGCCAAACCCGCGGAGAAGTAATGAATCCGTGGAACACCCTGGGTGTCTCCAGAGACGCATCATCAGAAGATATCAAACAAGCATATCGCAAACTGGCAATGAAGCATCACCCCGATCGCGGTGGTGATGAAGCCGAATTCAAAAAAATACAAACAGCATATGATGACATAACCTCAGGTCGTGCCAGCCAACAAGCAGACGGTTTCAACTTTGGTCATCATGATTCGCCATTTAATTGGACCAACTTCGGCGAAGGATTTGGAATGCCTCCATTTGGGTTTCAACATAGAATGCGCAAAATGGAAGATGTGTCAGTGGAGTATCCCATAACACTAGAAGATCTATACAAAGGCAAAATTGACAAAATAAAAATCATGATGCCCGACCGCTCAAAATTTGTTGAGCTTGACATCAATATTTTGCCTGGCATGCCCAGCAACGCACGTATACGATATCCGGGTGCGGCCTATACACATATACCAAATGTTGTGCCAGGTGATGTGTTTATTGTGATTGCACAAAGACCTCATGCTTGTTTTAGACGAGATGGCAATGACCTATTCATGGAAAAAGAAATATCAATTTTTGATGCCATGTTGGGCAGTGACATTTCATTGACTGCACTGGATGGCCGGCAGTTGCAAATGCGAGTGCCACCTGGAGCCAAACCAGGACTGCGTATGCGTGTGGCAGGTTTGGGCATGCCAAAATCCAATGGCAGTAGTGCACATGGTGATCTCTATGTGCAATTAAATATGAAGGTGCCTGCATTGAAAGAGCAGGATCTTGAGAAAAAACTCATTGACCTTATGTTAGAAAACAAGTAAAATAAGAGAATGCAACAACTATCTCTCACACTAGAAGGCAACCCAATACTGACCCAACCCTGTGTGCAATGGGCCGGACAAGAAGACGCAGAAACTCTTGTTCGAGACATGACCCGTATTATGTTTGCCACAAACGGATTGGGTCTGTCTGCACCACAAGTGGGCAAGAACTACCGAATGTTTGTAATGGGCAATGAAAATAAACTTCTTGCATGTTTCAATCCTCGCATAGTTTCGGCCAGTACGGAAATGGAAATGGGCAAAGAAGGATGTCTTAGTTTTCCAGGTCTGTGGTTGAATGTTCGCAGGCACACAGACATTGTGGTTGAATACGAAGATGTCAAGGGCATCACTCAAACTCATCACCTAGAAGGACTCATGGCTCGTTGTTTTCAACATGAACTAGATCATCTACACGGTGTTTGTTTTGTAGACAGAACAGCAAAGCTCAGTCTCAAACTGGCACGTGATCGTCAAACCAAATGGATTAAAAAGGGCATCAAATAATATGGAAAGCGAAGAACGCATCAGTCAGATTATCCGCCGGGCAAATGAACTGGCGCACAGTCTTGAACACGAGTATGTCACACTAGAACACATATTGAGTGTGCTACTTGAGGACGATGAATTGATTTCTCTATTAGAGAAAATGCAGATTGATCACAAGACTATTCAGGATCAAGTGAACCAATGGTTGTCGGAGGCCAATGACATAAAAGTTCCTGGCATTTCAAAGCCTAGAAAAACACAAACACTGGAACGTGTGTTCAATCGTGCGTTTATGCAGGCACTGTTTTCAGGCAGACAGTCAATACTTCCAATTGACTTGATAACCAGTATTCTTAGCGAAAAACAGAGTCATGCCACTTATTTTCTGCTACAAGCAGGATTAAACAAGGCTTCTGTGCTCAAAACATTAACAGAAGCAGCCATGGAAGATCAGCAAGACAACAAAGACAATCGCAGACATGGCGACAAAGTTCTCAACAAGTTCTGTATCAATCTCAATGAAGAATCTAAAAAAGGCAAAGTTGATCCCTTGATCGGCCGTGAAGAAGAAGTTGCCAACATGGTTGATATCATGGCCCGACGCAAAAAGAACAACATTGTTCTTGTGGGCGAACCAGGCGTTGGTAAAACAGCACTGGTAGAAGGCATGGCACGTATGATCACCGAAGGCCGTGTGCCCAGTACTCTTAAAAATCAAACCATTTACAGTCTTGATCTTGCGGCCTTGTTGGCTGGCACCAAGTTTCGTGGTGAGTTTGAAGAACGTCTCAAGGCCATTGTTGTTGCACTGGAAGAACGTGATGATGCTGTGTTGTTCATTGACGAAATACATCAGATCATGGGTGCTGGTGCTGGCAGTTCAGGTGCTATGGATGCCGCACAGATGTTGAAGCCCAGTCTTGCACGTGGATCATTGCGTTGCATTGGTTCAACCACGTATGAAGAATTCCGCAAGCACTTTGAAAAAGATCGTGCACTGCTGAGACGATTTACCAAGGTAGATGTTGACGAAATGAGTGCAGACTCCACAAAAACCATGCTACGTCAGCTGATGCCCAGCTATGTTGAATTTCACAAAGTTGGCATCACTGAAGAAGCCATGGATCTGGCAGTTGATCTCAGTAAACAGCACATACTAGATCGTTATTTGCCAGACAAAGCCATTGACATTCTAGACAGTACCATGGCTAGATTGCGTGTGCGTGGTGGCGAAAATATAGTGGCAGGAGTTGATGACGTTAGAGAACAGATCAGCAAGGTTGCTAGAATACCTGCCAGTCAGCTCAGCGAAGATCAAAAGGTTGGTGTACTAGAACTTGAAAGCCGCATCAAGACCAATGTGTTCGGTCAGGACACTGCTGTGGAAAAACTCCTGGATGCTGTGTATATTGCACGTGCGGGTCTCAAGGACCTTGAACGTCCAATGGGCTGTTATCTTTTTGCTGGACCAACTGGTACTGGCAAAACAGAAGTTGCTGTTCAGCTGAGTGCCGGACTTGGTGTTCCGCTGTTGAGATATGACATGAGCGAATACATGGAACCACACAAGATTGCCACTCTAATTGGTAGCCCTCCGGGTTATGTGGGCTATGCAGATGGCGGTGCTGGGTCTGGTAAACTGATCAATGATCTTGAAAAGAGTCCCAACTGTGTGATACTGTTTGACGAAGTGGAAAAAGCACACCCAGATATTCTCAATGTGTTGTTGGGACTGATGGACAATGGTCTAGTAACATCAAGCAATGGCAAAACTGTGAATGCACGTAATGCCACAATTATTATGACTTCAAATCTTGGCGCGGCAGCCAGCGAAAAGAAAGTGATTGGGTTTGGTAGCAATCGCAACGATTCTGCAATAACTGATGCAGTGAACAAGCACTTTGCACCTGAATTTCGCAACAGACTTGATGCTGTGGTAGAATTTGATAGACTCAAACCAGAAGTGCTGAGCAGTATTGCTGACAAATTTATACGCAATCTAAATCGTCAACTGGACACAGACGACAGACACTTGCGCATCAAACTTTCAGTAACAGCACAAGATGCATTGCTTGCAGAAGGATATTCTGAGACCATGGGCGCACGACCAATGAAGCGTGTGATCAATGAACGCATCAAGAAGCCACTGAGTCGCAAGGTATTGTTTGAAGGCTGGAACAATGGCACTGTGCATGTCAATTACCAGGACAACGAGTTCAACCTAAATTATGAACCGGCAAGCTAGAAATTTTCCTGGTCTAAAATATCATGTGATTGAACGTCCTTACTTTGGGACGTTCATGTACAAAATACTTTTTAGAGGAGCAGATGTCAGCGATGGCCCTTTAAGAAACAAGTGGACCATGGGCATGCTACCAAAAGCACAGATATTTGAACTGCAAAAGTATCGAAGATTGCATGGACAAATACGGGATCGAGCAAGAGAACTCAGCGGAGACAGAGACTTTAGGTTTCGCCAGGATTCAGGACTGAATGTGTATCTACATGACATCGACTGTGCACAAAAGCTGTCTAGAGAATTTCAGAACCATGTCATGGGTGTGTGGGGACCGCTGGATGATGCACATCAAGCACATGCACTGGCAAGCCCAAAAATAAGAACACGATCTCGTCTCTGGCGAGGCCAATACAGGTATCGACTCATACTTAGGTTGGATGTAAATCAAGGTCATGAACACAGTCTTCGTAGAATACTAGAAGATCTAGTTTTGGGCGAAGATTATGATGTGAATAGAAGCCTGGAAGATTTTATTACAATTGGACATCCCAGCTCTGTTTTCTCTTGGCAATCAGGAGAAAAGGTGCTATACTGCAACAGTGAAGGATTGATCATGATGATCAATTTGAGCTGTACAGATGCAGTGCACAAAATAGACAAGGTAATTACACACAATGAACTCAGCCAACAAGAAAAGATTGCTACGCAAGATGCTGGAGCGAAGTCTGGTAAACAGACATAGCTTGGTAGAAGTGCGAGAGCCCGGAGTAAAAGAAACCACAGTGATTGATCTAAACCACGTGGTTGAAGAAGCAGGTGAGCTTAGTTTTGTTGGAAGAAACGTCAACAATGGCAATCACATGGTGCTGAATTTTAGAAGCATTGTGCGTGTGGACGGGCAACCACTGGAAAGTTTGTACCAACAGCTCAAACGCAAACGCTAAAAAACAACAGTTGTAACCTCCGTTGCTTTGGGCCTGCGCCCATAAATACAGCACGGAGGTTTTCTTATGGCGAAAATACAAGAAGAAATCATCATCATCAAGGTCAGCAAACTGGTCAGAGACATTGACTCGGCACAGCCTGTTGTTGGGCAAGAAATTGTTGCAGGGCTAGAAGCAGTGGTACAAGAGATGGTAACAGGTGATGCAGTAGTTGTAGAAGTTATCAAGGAGTAAACACATGCCAAAACCAGCAACAACATTGCTAATTGGCAATGTGGCACAGCTCAATCAAACTGGCACAGCACAGCGAGCCGCTGGTTATTACAGCACGGCTGTGAATGGCGGTTGGCACACAATCAGTGCTGATCTTGTGGATTTTACAGGAAGAATTATTATTGAAGCCACACTGGTGGCTGACCCTGCAGAATCTGATTGGTTTGCGGTGCAATTGACGTCAGCCAATGCCGTGGGTGACATTGATGGCGGCACAGCCGACAATGCGTCAAATTATGCTCAATACCCACAAGACCCAGATGCTCCTACAGATGCCCACGGTGATACCGGGACATTTGGATGGACACTGCGTGGAAATTTTGTGTGGATCAGAGCAAGAATAGATAGAAGCTATCTAGTAGATACCTCAAACGTGGGCAACGCACGTAAGATTTTGATGGTCGTATAAAACAAGGAACCATAAACATGGCAACAAGAATAAAATTAAGAAGAGATACAGCCACAAGATGGCAAAATATCAATCCTGTGCTGAGTCTAGGCGAACCTGGTGTTGAAACCAACACAGGCAAAATGAAAATTGGTGATGGAACCAGTACCTGGAACACCTTGGATTATTTTGCCGGAGAAGGCGGTATCACTGATCGGTTATCTGCTAGTGGTGATGAAGTTATTCTGGTTGGTGGTGCTAATCCTTATGTAACTTTTCCTGCTATCACTGGCGGGGATCAACTAATAATACAGGGTGCTGAAGTTAGTTCAGTGTCTGGCCAGCTTGCACTTACTTCACAGAACAACCTTTACATAATAGCCAACGCTTCTGGCACAGCACCTGGCGGATCAAAATCGTGGACATTTGGATCTAACGGTGTGTTGGCATTGCCGCCCAACGGAGACATTGTTAATAGCACAGGCACTTCAGTATTAGGTGGTGGTTCCATCAGTGTTCTCGACGAATTTGATATTGAAACATCTAATGTAACTGCTGTTGCGTTTAGTTCTGGTTTTAATATATCAAGTCCAGAACCAGGATTAGTTACAGTAGAACTAACAGGCGATGGTTTACCAACTGTAACTGTACCGGGTGAAGTAGGATCAACTTACAAAGGCCTACAGGTCAGTTATGGCATGGTTCACAGTAACACTACCAGTAGCGAACTCAATGTCAACAAGATTGTCATACACAAACCTGCTCAAACAATCACTGAGATAGATACTACCAGCAGTCAAGATTATTTCCGTGTTAGCGGTTTGGGTAGCAGTGATGTTCTTGCCATGTTTGTTATCTACGGCGATGTTAACGGTGCTAAACCATTGACCACACTACAGACATTTGCTCAATCAGTCATTGACAATGTTATATTAGATGGTGGTGTTGAAGGACAATATCAATCAGTTGCTGATATGAAGGCAGCGTTCTATGACAACTATCCAAGCCTAGCCTCAGCCGCTGGCGGGTTAGATTTAGACTTTCAGTTCCATGACACTTATGTCAATGCCACAACAGGTGTCACTACAACAAGACAAGGTACAGGTGCTACATTTGATATCACAGTTACCACTCCTGGAAGTGCGTATGTTCCTGTTGTGGTAGACACAGCAGGCGCCAACTATCGTGTGGGACACAAGATTAAAGTGCTGGGCACAGACTTAGAAGGCCTAACACCAGACAATGATCTTGTGATCACTGTGACATCTGTTGACGCAGGTGGTGCTATAACTGGCATTTCTACAGTGGGTGATTCAAATGCTGGTGCCACCATGATGGTGTATAATCGAAGCGGTTCAAACTATCAAGTGGGATCGGGCTGTTTAGTTGCCGGCGTGGGTGTTAATCCAAGTAATGGTATACTATATACAAACCTTAACGCTCAAGGCAGCGGCTATGTAGTAGGTGATGTGCTTACCCTATTAGGATCAGATCTACAATCTGGAGCCAGTCCGGCCAATGACATAACCTTGATTATAAATTCAGTTGATGGTAATGGTGCTCTTGGGGATTGGACAGTAACTGGCACAATGCCAACCGTATGGCCTACAAACAACATTGGTGACGGTGGCAATGATCAATATGACGGGGCCAACTATATCAACAGTAGTTTGGCTGAGGCCATTGCCTACAACAATGGTAACATAGTGCTAGATGGTACAACAAAGTTTGGCGCAGGATCCAGTTATACATTTGTCTATGACACAGGCATCTTTGGTCTGTTGGTCACAGGAAACTCGGCAACATCTATCGGAACTGGCGGCAACAGCGGAGCAGATGGTAATAGTACCACAGAAGCAGGTAATATATTTGGACCTAGCACAGACGCACAGACCTTTGACAATGCTGTTACACACCTCAATCTTGTAGGTGATGCTTATGCGGGTGCAGTTGTAAGTTTTGTTCGTCCAGACGACAGCAATGAAACCATTGACATACTGATTCCCGATGACGGTGATGGCGCCGGAGTGGCCATTGCTAGAGACAGCAACGGTAATGGTATTTTTAACCCTTACAGAGAAGCAGACTGGAACAACAGTACCAGTCCTGCCGGCATAGGATGGAACATAGATGGCTGGAACGATCTCAGCAATGTGACCACAAGAGAATATGTCAATCTATACGCGGCATTTGGCAACGGTGGATTGGGCAACAAGATTGTGGGCACAGAATGCGTTATATACTTGCCCGACAACGGCAAATACTATGCTGTAAAGTTCAGTAGTTGGACACAGGGTGGTAACGGTGGAGGATTTGCCTACACTCGTAGAGAACTGGATCTTAGCAGCCTCCAAGAAGGTATTAGATTTGCTGACGGTACAAGATTAAAGTCTGCCGAAGGAATAGGTCGTGTCAAACTGGAATCACCAGGTGCTCGTAGAATAGAAGAAGTGCATGGATATAAATCCGTAGCAGTCACAGCAAGAGAAACAACCACAGTGACATTTACAGCATCAAGAACTGAGACTAACACTCAGTGGTTCTGGTTTGATCGCACTACCTCCACAGTTGATGACATTATCAATCAGTATCCAAGTTATGGCATTGACAGCATCATAGACATGGAGTTTTCAGTGGACAACACCACTTGGTATCCGTGGAACGGCAGCGGCACAAGTGCTGGTAACGAAAATGCCTATTCTGTATTTCCAACTACTGTGAGTTACAATCAAGGAGATACTCTGTACTTTAGATACGCACACGGTGCTCAACCTGTGGTATGGTGGAACGCGGCAGACTTGCCAGGGGGTTCTTCAAACTTCCGAGGTGCTGTCATCGACTATCATGCCTACACCGGAGATGGCACAATCGTTGGAACCATACACATTGTAGACGACGATGGTGAAGAAAACATCACGCATACCGAAGTAGCCAGTGGCGGATCCGACAATGAAAACGATGATCTTTGGCTGGTACAGAACGAAGGCACTATCAGTTATCGCAGAATAGACAAACAGGCCAAAACACTAAAAATACAGTGGACCGCCAAAGTGTTCTACGGTTCAGAAATATACGATTAATAGGAAACAATCATGACAAGAATCAGAAGAATTAACGTAAGTCAAGTTGAAGGCGGTGGTGCCGAAAATACAGATATCAATGAGATTCGCCCCAACGGTGAGACTGCATTTTACATAGACAACAACAACAAACTCACCATGATGATGTTTGACGGTGTAAGAACACATCTTAAAAGCAAGGTATTGAGTCCTGGTGTTATGTTTGGATCTAACGCTGACGCCGGAGACGGTAGCGGTGCTGACACTATCAAACTGATACCGGATGCCAATCTACACTATAACAATGGCAGCTATGGGAACAATCAGCACATTGTGGTGGATCCTACCGGGCCCAATCACATACACCTACGAGCAGGTGGTACTATTGACAGTAGCAATGTAGAGTTGTATTTGGGCGGAGAACAGACATTTGTTCGGGTTAGTGACAACACTGATGATGTTGTGATTAGAACCAGTGTTGTTGGAGAAGGTGTTTTTCCGTACAGTTGGACATTTGACAACGGCGGCAAACTGACACTACCGGGCACTTTGGAATATGCTAACGGTACACTGGCAACTGGCGGCGGTTTGTTAACTCCCCCAGACACTGATTACATTATTGGAACACAAGGTTATCAAACGGTATCAGCAGAAGCCATGGGTGGCACTGCTGGACAAATTTTAATAGTTGACACAACCTTTGTTGATGACATCACTGTGGTACAACCAGGTTGGCAGGTCAACGCAGGGTCACCATCAGCACCAATTTGGCTTGCAGTAGCCATGGTAATTCCAGGCGCCACAGACTTTAGCATTGATGTACCTGGTTTTGAGTTTGTGGTTGGCTCTACCTACTCATTTAGGAATCCTGTTCCGGTTGGATATGATTGGACATTTGGCTTGGAAGGTGTTCTTTCCACACCAGGTAATGGCACGATCAGTCATCTGAACAATGACCTAAAGATTGAAGTGGCAGGCACTGACGTTATTGTACTGCGCACAGCAGGTGGCGACACAGTTATTAACTCTGATGGATCAATGACGTTGCCAGGTGGAAGCAGCATTACAGATACAGGTGTAATGATTTTAGGTTCAGGTGCTACTGTTGGTGAAGGCCAGAGAGCGGCTCGTATAGGAATAAACGGTGCGGTAGAAGGTGTGGCTATTGGTGCTGGCACAAACGACTGGTTGTTTACCAACGATGGCAGTATGACATTGCCCGGCGGAATTACCAAATCCATAGATGAAGACCTGGTAATCACAACCTCGTACAGTGCCATGTCAAGTCCACCTGGTCCTGCTACAAGAACCTATACCTTTGGTGCCAATGGCACACTGACTGTGCCTGAAACAATAACCAGCGCATACGATCTTACCTTGCGAAGCGGCACCGGTGCCACAGTCAACATTGAAAGCAATGGTGGCACCATTGAAATTGGTTACCAACCCAATCCTCCTTTACAGATATACATTGGTACTAGCTCAGCTACCCTGGGAGAAGAAACAAAAACCTATCTTAATACAAATAGATTGGTTGTCCTGGCAGATGCACCTGCTTCTAGCGTGGGCAAAGCAGGAGATACCAACGGATTGGTTGCAGTTGATTCCAACTATATCTACCGATGCACAGGCGATTATAACGGCACCAGCGATATCTGGAAGCGTGTGGCATTGACCGGCGGCACTTGGTAATGCGGGCTTACGCCATAGTGCTGGCAGGCAGCGGTCTTGGTGAAACTATATTTGCCGAGGCCAAGGCTGCCGCTGCCACACATGGCGTAGATCTAGAACTGTATCCTGCTGTGCTGGGTTATCACAGCCAGCCCTTGTTTGACCGTTATGGTATCAATCGCTTTCTAAACTACACCATTATTGACCAACCTGGACATCAAGGCTGTTTCCTCAGTCATTTTGAACTGTGGCAACGGTGTGTGGATCTAAACGAACCCATTGTCATACTAGAGCACGATGGTATTTTTATACGCCCATTGCCCCTGGATGTGTTGGATCATTTTGATGAAGTTTTAAGATTGGATTGTTTTCAACATTTCAAACAAGGGTACAACGAGCAAGTGGAAGCCAGTTTGAACCAGCCTGTGTACTACTTTCGTAGAGATCCTGACTACCATTGGCACAGTTCAGGAGGATATTACATAGGTGCATATGGGTATATCATCAAACCACAAGGTGCAAGAAAACTAATTGATCATGCTCAAACACACGGCGTGGTATGCACAGAAGCACATTTGGGTTTAGATATTGTGGACATTGTGTCTACCACTGCAACAGTGGTGCGCTTGCACCAGCATTATATAGGGCAGGATGTCAAGTATAGCACCACGCACGATTTGGGTATTGCCATAAAAGGAGCAAATTCTCTGCGCAATCCTGTGTATGTTAGCCCCAAGAACTATGTAAGAAAAATTCGATAAATAAAATATCGACAAGGAACAGCAACTGATATGACCATCCAGCTGAAATTACGAGGCGGAACAGCCACACAACACGGCACATTTACTGGACTTGCACGTGAAGTAACTGTGAACACAACCAACAATACACTTCGTGTACACGACGGTGTGACTCCTGGTGGTTATGAGTTGATGAAAAATGACCTGTCAAACATCACAGTTGACATATCTGATGCTGCCACACTAAACGGACAACCCGGAAGCTACTACAACAACTACAACAATCTTTCAAACAAACCCAGTATTCCAAGCATTGCAGGGTTGGCCACAGAAACCTATGTCAATGGCAAAATTGACGACATACTTGGCGGTGCCCCAGGTGCGCTTAACACACTGGCCGAACTAGCTGATGCTTTGAATAATGATGATAATTTTGCAGGATCAGTAACACTCAGTCTTAGCCAAAAGCTCAATAACAATGGTGATACCATGACAGGTGTGTTGGTTATTTCAGACACAACTCCTGCCACATCAACTGTTACTGGAGCACTCAAAGTAGCAGGTGGTATTGGTGCACAGGGACGCATACATGCGTCATACTTTGTGGGTGACGGATCACTGTTGACCAACGTGGGCGGTTTGATTGGTGTGAGCTATCCAACCACCTACACAGGTACTGCACTGCTGTACAATGCTGGCAACAGAATATCCGAAGGTCTTGCACAACCACAGCCTTGGACTGTGTCCAGCGGTGTTGTTTCAATTGCTGGAAATCCTCTTAACTTTGTGAACGAGAACTTTGTTGCTGGTGCAACATTGACAATCAAATCCACGCTGTTTGTGCCTGCATTGGTGCTGAACAAAATCATTGAATCTGTTACTGCCACAACAATCACCTTGGTTGACAAATCAATTACAGGAGCCGAAAGTCTTGACTTTGACCAAGGCGGCTATATTCAACAGACGCCTACCTATGCAAGCGGACCAAAACAAAACGTGGCCTTGGGTCCTAATTCATTGACCAACCGACTGGCCACAGCATTGCAAAACGTCTCCATTGGTGAAGATTCAGGAAAGAATATTTCCAGTGGTAGCAACAATGTGATTGTGGGTTACAACGGTGCTTCTACCATGAGTACCGGTAGCAACAACATTGGTGTTGGTAGCAACGTGTTGCTGGCCATGCAAGACGGCAACAACAACATTGTGATTGGTAACAATGCATTGAGAACTGCCACAACAGGCAACAGTACATTGGCCATTGGCAACAATGCACTGTACAACAAAGGCCCCAGCGGCGGCACAGTGATTGCAATTGGTGAATCTGCAGGTTACAACTATGGCATAGGTGGCGCAACTGCAACTGGATCAACCATTATTGGCCATCAGGCCATGTACAACGGTGGCGGCGTCAGCTCTGTTGCACTAGGTTATCAGTCGCTGTATCAAAGCACAGGCAATGCCTGTATTGCCATTGGTTCCAGCTCAGGCATTTCAATGACCAGTGGCAACTTCAACGTGATCATTGGCAGCAACAGCGGCAGTACCATTAGCGGCACCGACAACAACATTATATTGGCAGACGGACAAGGACAAATTGCCGCACAGTGGCAAACAGGCGGTGGTTGGTATCAAGCCAACAACAATGCCAGCTGGTCAGTAACATCCGATCGTAGACTAAAAACCAACATAGAAGACATAACCAACGGCCTAGAAGTTATCATGGCTCTTCGTTCACGTAGATTCTTGCGTATTGTGGAAGGCACACGAGATGTGGGCTTTATTGCACAAGAATACGAACAGGTATTGCCAGAACAAGTGATAGAAACACCTGCTCCTAGAGAAGAATTTCTTGAACTGACCGAAGGTGAGCCCATCAAAGGCATTCAGCAAAATATCATTCCTTACCTGGTCAATGCTGTACAAACGCTCAAAAACGAAAATGATGCGTTGAAGGCACGTTTACAAGCTGCCAACATCTGAGGCAGGCATCAGATGCCTTAAATAAGTCATGGAGCATCTGAAACCTTGAGCACACCCGGACCCATTGCATTTAGCGCCATTGCGGCTTCCAACCTGGAGATTTTACAATCCAGCACTGGTGAGCTGTATGTGCTTGGCCAGTCGCAGTGGGCATTTACAACTGTACATCTTTCTTATCCGGCGCTGGAACTGTCGGGCTCAACTGAAGCTCTTTATGTACCAACTCCAAGTTTAGAATTCCTTGTAGACTCAGTTGGTACACTTGAAATCAGCAGTGTGTTTGAATTCAACACATTGTTGCATGTCAACTCTCTAGGAGAGTTGGAACTTGCTGGTTCTACCGACACTGTGCTACTTGATATCATTGATATCAGTGTGGCCAGCCAAGGTGATCTAGAACTTGCTGCCACAACAGGGCTGGCAATCACAGTACCACAGTTCTACGTGCTGGCCAGTTCAGGCGAATTGGAACTGGGCGGCACAACTGCGCTCACATTCACAGATGCCATTGTACACGAGCTGTCAAGTTCTGGCGAACTAGAACTGTCTTCCACACTTGCTGTTGCCACTGTGCGTGTGTTGTCATCCAGCGGTGAAATTGTTCTTGATGGCGAAAGCAACTTTGGCGAAGGTAGATCAACCATTGTCAATTCCAGCGGTGAGTTGGAAGTGGCAGCAAGTTCCACAACAGAAATCCTGGTCAAAGCAACCAGCACAGGCGAGTTGGTGTTGGCGGGTTCAACCACAGTTGCAGTACAACGTCCTCTACGAGTTATTGTAAACAGTTCAGGCGCACTGTTGCTGACTGCCACAACTGCTTTGGTAACACGTATCTATACCAAGGTTGCATTCGACAGCGATGCCTCACTGACCATTGGTGCAATCAACAGTTATGTGTTCCCATATCGTGCACCAACTGTCAAGAGTCGTCCAGGATCGCGTCAACTCAAATCCGAAGTATCAAGACAGGTGGCATTCCTCAGTCATGTGCGTACCGGAAAACCACGTGTGGAAAGTCAAGTTGGATTCTATCCTGCACCACCAGAAATTATCATACCAATTGCGCCGCCACGTCGTCCACAAGGACCATTTGGCAAGTTCCTGGATCAATTTGGCAACAAACTCACATACAAGTTTGACAGCACAACAGGCACAGTCAACATTGGTGTTTCCAGCACAGTTGAAGTGGACAATTCAGGTGCCAGAGACCTGCAGATACGCAATGAAGATTCACTGCTGTTAGGGCTGGACGAGGACACAGTATTACTGGATTCTTCTAGATCTTGGGATTTAATTGACGATCACATGAACAAAAACCATGATCACATGCGTCAAACACAAGAGGACAAGGATCTACTGGGTATAACAGACTAGGAGATAAATATCTTATCATGAGCAACAAGTTACAATCATATCTAAACAAAGTCAAAAAAGACTATGTATTTGAGGTGCAACTGGATAATCCAGTTGCAGTCTCAGTACTGGAAAAAAAGCTGGCAGATCTAGGTGTTTCAACCCTGGTAGAAAAGCCCAATGGCAAAGCAGGACAGTATCAAATGGTGCTGAGTTATCCTGTGTCTGGGCAGGAACTGCTTGCTCGCATCTGTGAAAATACAAACAACCTGGTCACTGTACACGACGAAACAGGTCAAGTATACAGCAACAAACCATTGGTAAAAGAAGAACCTGCACAAACACAAACCGTCAAGGAGCAAGCAATGCCAGAAGCCGCACCTGTAGTGGAAATTAAAAAGACAGTGGCTCCTGCACCTGCACTCAAAGAAGCCCTGGATGTCAACCGTATTGTCAAAAGCATAAACGAAAGCATTGATGCCAATCTTCAAACCCTACGCAATGAACTGCAAGAAGAAAAAGCCGCAGTAACACGCCAGCAACAATTTTCAGAACTCAAGACATCGGCTGCAATTTCAGCCATCAATGAGAACGTGGCAAATCTTCAAGCAGTGTTGATACAAATGAACAACGAAATTACCAAGCTCAACACTGTGGTAGCAGAAGCAATGAACAACTATAATAGCAAGCTGATTGAACTTGCAGAATCAAACAACAAACTGAACCACCGAGTGGTCAAGAATGTCAAGCGTGATGACCGTGGTTACATCACAGAAGTGACAGAGCAGATAGTAACGGAGAAATAATCATGGCTGTATCATTTACAAACGAAGCTGAAACGCTTGCGCTAAAAAACTTCCTGAATGTTCAGGCAGCTGAAGACATTGTCATCAAGCTGTATAGCAACGACAAAACACCAGGGCACACTGATGTCACTGCCGACTACACCGAAGTATCTGGTGGTGGTTATGCCAATACAACACTTACTGCGGCCAGTTGGTCAGTGAGTTCGGGCAATCCAAGTCAGGCACAGTACCCACAGATCACTTTTGCATTTACCGGTGCCGCAGGCAACGTGTATGGATATTATGCAGTTGGTGCAAGTAGCAACAAATTGCTATGGGCTGACAGATTCCCCAATGCACCAATCAACATTGCCAACAACGGTGACCAGATCAAAGTTACAATCACTGTGACGCTGAACAACCCATAATAGATTGAGGTAAACACTATGCCAGTTGGAGGTGGAGGTGGAGGTTATACTGGTTCATACATTATAGCCGACAGAGTTAAACAAAAGTGCAGTGTAATTGGCACTGGCGTTGTCACTCTGGGTGTTCCCATCATCAGTTTCAAACAGTTCAGCGATGTTGCTGCCAATGGTGATAGATTTCACTACATGTTGGTCAACATCAACACAGGTGAATGGGAAACTGGTTTGGGCATGTACAATGCCACAGGACCAACCATAACCAGAAGCATTGTAACAGCCAGCAGTAACAGTGACGCACCAGTAAACTTCCTGGGCGGTGAAAAAGAAATAATGATTGCTCTGCTCAGCAGTGACACAGTGATCAAAGATGACCTTGATCGGCTGATGGTTGGTAGCGATCAAGTCACAGCAGATTCTTTACTGGATGGTACTACCAATCGTTTTTACTCTGACACCTTGGCTAGAGGTGCTGTTAGTGCAGGCGATAACATTGCATACAACAGTGCCACAGGTGAAATTTCTCTTGCAACCAATATCACTGTTGCTGGAGATTTTACAGTAACAGGCAACACTGTGCTCAATGGTAACTTAACTGTAAACGGCACAACAACCACAGTGAATTCCGAAGTTACCACACTGGAAAATCCCATAATTGCACTGGGCGGTGATGGTCCTCTTGTGATTGATGATGGAGTTGATCGCGGAGTACAGTTCCGTTACTACAAAAACGGCGATGAGAAAATAGGATTTTTTGGCTGGCAACATGACACAGACAAAATGATCTACATTCCAGATGCCACTGTCACTGCTGGTGAGTACTCGGGCACCATGGGCAAACTGGACTTTCGTATCAGTCAACCAGGTCTGGTGCTGGAAAGAATCACTACCAATTACACACTAGCGCCCGGAGAAGGTATCAGCGTAGACACCACAGCAGGATCAGTTGATATCAATTTGCCTGCATCACCTGTGCTGAATGACACAGTGATTGTGGCCGATGGCGGTGGTGACAAAATATTCAAGCCAGCTTACATACGTAGGAATGGCGCAACGATAAATGGCGTTGCTGACGATCTCATGTTTAATGTACCACTTACCAGACTGAGCTTTGTTTATGACAGCACCACATGGAGAATGACACATGCTTAGTTTAGCAGAAATTATCTCGGACAACAGAGAAATAATACGTCAAAGCACAGTTGGCGAACAGTTTGCCATGCATGCGCTCACCAGAGACGCAGATGGTCTATTGACCTACAGCAAAGTACACTGGAATTCCGCTGACACGGTGGAATTGACCACTGGCGAAGATTTTGCCTACAAAGGCATTGAAGAATTCCTACACGGAGTCAACAGTGATGGCATTGAAATCAACGAAGTTGGCACCAATTCGGATGCTGCCATAAACAATGATCCCATCATGATCACTGTCACAGTGGAAGGTGTGTTTAGTCCTGAACCCATTTATGTAATGAATGGTGATGCAACCACAGTGCTGGAACTCAAGCGCGGCTATACCTACAAGTTTGATACCACAGACGAATCCACAGAAAGTTTTCCGCTGTTTTTGACCACTGTGCCACAGGGTGGAACCTATGCCAACGAGTACACCAAAGGTGTGTTGAATTCACGCTCAGCCTACGGTGGTACAGACGATCCAAACACTGCCACAGCGGCCATGCTGGAATTCACTGTGCCTTGGGACGCACCAGACCAAATATACTATGCTTCAGGCAACACAGCCAACATGTATGGAGTGATCAACATTGAACGAGGAGATCCAAACCTCACAGCAAGACGTTATGAACAGGTGCGTTTTGATCATCAAAAGTTGTTTTATTATATCAATGATCGCGGTTTCCTAGTAGCAAGATATGGTTCCGACTATTCATACGCTGGCGGACCAGCATAAATACATTCAGGAGCCATAACAATGCCAGATTTTGTACTGGGTAGACTAAAATTCAAGTTCTTGGGCGAATTCGACCCAGGTTTTGCCTACATCAAAGACGATGTTATTCGTGTTGGTGGAAGATCATACGTGTGCACTGCCAACCACACAGCAGCCTCGGGATTCACTGCGGATGCTGCCAACTGGGAACTCATGGTGGACGGCATGCGCTGGACTGGCATCTGGGCCACTGGTACACTGTATGAAATCAATGACATTGTAAACTATTCTGGTAATGCACACATCTGCGTTATCAGTCACACCGCAGGTGCAAGTTTCGATGGCACAAAATTTGAAAACTTTACAGGCTGATAAATGGCAGATTTTGTACTAGGCCGTCTTAAATTCACATTCTTAGGTCCATGGGCTTCGGGCTATGCTTACATAAAAGATGATGTGGTGTCTGTTGGTGGCAGCTCATATGTGTGCATGGCCAATCACACCAGCGCCAGTGTGTTTGCTACAGATTCAGCCAATTGGGCCATCATGGTAGATGGACAAAGATGGCGCGGAGAATGGGCGACCACCACTAGCTATGAAGTCAACGATATAGTAAAATACGAGAACACAATTTACATTTGCATCACAGCACATGTATCCGCAGGAACATTTAACGCAACAAAATTTGATATTTTCTTTCAATTGTCAGGCATCATTGACGCAGGCAGTATTGCATAAAATATCCAACCCCAATTGGTTACATCAATAGATAGATCCAACACACCAGTTCGCAAGAACTGTCAACACGCAAGAAAGCAAGAGAAACAACATGGCAACAGGAACAGTAAAATGGTTTAACGATTCAAAGGGATTTGGATTCATTACTCCAGACGATGGAAAAGCAGATCTATTTGCACATTTTTCCGCAATTCAAAGCAACGGCTTCAAAACTCTCAACGAAGGTCAGAAGGTAACATTTGACGTAGTACAGGGACAAAAAGGCCCACAGGCATCTAACATTCGACCACTCTAACATAAATACGTGTGCCAAATTTGGCGCCGGCACGTTAATATGAGAAGAAGTAACATTAGAGTTACATAACATTTAGTGTCAATACCTTAAGCCCCGGGGGATCCAGGATCCAATCCCGGGGCTGCTTTTTGGGTGCATTTCCATAAATATGGGTACAAGAAGGAGAGCATTCAAATGCCAAAATCAGAAGACATGGATGACGTAATTCCCCCAGCACCGCCTGCAGGCGGTATGACAGCGGCTCAAAAACTGGCCGCATTGAGATCAGGATCATCAGCCAATCCAGCCAGTCCAGGTTCCACTGCCACAACCACTCCCAGCTATGGCATGGGTTCCAACACCGGCGGATATGGCATGGGCACATCAGGCTACGGCGCAGGTGCAAACCCAGGATCATTTGGCGGTGGCATGAATAATTCAGCACAGGCCACAGGAGCCATGCAAGAAGGCGGCACTACTACCCTGGCAACCAGCGGTGGTTTTGGTGACTTTATCAACTCAAAATGGCGTCCCATGATGGCCATGATCTACATGATCACTTGTACCACTGACTTTGTGTTATTCCCTATCCTGTGGAGTCTGTTGCAGGCCCTACAAGGCGGTCAAGTGACCAGTCAATGGCTACCACTCACACTGCAAGGTGCCGGCTTGTATCACATTGCCATGGGTGCTGTGCTTGGTTTGGCTGCATATGGTCGTAGCCAAGAAAAGATTGCTGGCAAAGCCTAAGGGTTAAATACTCACATGGAACAAAATGAATTTGAACACTATGTGAGACTGATTGTGTCACAACCCCTGGACAGTGCCATTGCCAGACGTTTCTTGTTGACCTGTGTGGCAAGTCTGGATCCAGACAATGGCATTGATGTTCAAGACAGTGATGTGGTAATGGTATATCATGTGGCAGGTCACAACCACTGCTATGACATACCATTACAGCGTCATATCACTGAACTGGAAGGCGATCGTTTGAGTCGTGCACTTGAAGCTGAATTGGACACAGACTGGGATCTTGAATCCACAATGAACATTCCAGAAAATCTGTAACAGGGTAATATATGCAGATAATAAATATCTGCATGAACAATTCCGCTTGTATTCTTCAAAAAAATATCATTGTTTGGTGCCATCCTCGCAGTGGCAGTCACAATCTCATGGCCAGACTGCGCAACAGTTTCCTAGAACAGGGTGTGTCAAATGTTGGCAGTCTGTATGAGATGTTTCCAGACCACAATGGTCTAGTAGGCAAAGAATATCATTCAGAATTTATTCTCAAAGAAGTTGCCAATCGAAGAGATTGTTTTACCAATGGAATGACATGGCAACTGCATCAAGGACTGTTTCGCACTGTGCGACAACCAGACTGGTGCTATCTTGACGAACTAGAAAAGCGACTGCACATACTGGAATCTCGAGAGGTTGTGGGTCCAACCATTGGCAAACACATCACCTGGTGGAACTTGTATACAGATGCGATCCGCGGATCGCACGAGTCATTTGTGGCCCGAGCACACTCAGCTGTGGCAGGAATTGCCGACTACAACATTGTGCTGTATCGTCACTGTCTTGAAGACTTTGCTGCCAGTACCGAAGTGTTGAATTTCAGCTTTCAAGATGCAGGTGCACGTAGGTACAGAATAAAAACACACGGGCCCGTGGAAATACTTGAAGATGAGCAAATTGCACAACTACAAGCTGAACGTATAGAACGCTATATACAAAGATTGATTGCAGGCTTTGCCTATTTAGACAAAACAAAAACAGTGATGATACGCACTGAAGAATTGAGTCAAATCCAAAAGATAACATGGCCTGATGGCACTGAACTGGATCTAAGTCAAGAAGGTGTTGATCTCTATCGCAATTCCTATGCTCGGGTACAACATGGGCAAAAACAATCAGTAGATCGAGCCCTGGATGTGGTCAGCAATGCAGAAGAAATTACTGCATGGGCCAACACCATGCGAGAAAAATATGCCTGGGATCAACTGCGAGAGCAACACGGATTCAGCCGCGGATTCTAAAACGGTTGTCATGATCATTGACCAACACTGTTGTTTCGCATACAATAACGCATATTCACAGGAAACCAACACATGAAAATCAACCTACGCAAAGCATCGGCACTGATCGCTGAAATCAAAACAGCCTCAAAGGCCATCACCGCAGAAACTTCTGTGTCCGTTAACTTGTACAGCGACGCAATCGAAAGCGAAGTTGAGTCTGCTCGTTTGCGCTTGCTCAAGAACATTGAGCGACGCACAGGGTTGGAAAAGGCCTATGCAGAAATGCGCGGTGCAGTGGGTCGTGCCAATGCACAGTCGGGTATTTCGGATCTCCTGGCACAGGATGCTTACCTTGAAACACAGGAAGGTTTCTTGCGAGCCATTGCCGCCACGGTCAAGCGCGAGGACGAAACCACAGTGCGCCAGATGGTAGAAGCTCGTCGCAAGAACTCTGAAGGCAACACCCGCAACAGCATCTATGGGTATGATGCCAACATAAACTTGAATGTGCTCACAGCACAGGACATTGAATGCTATGAGTTGACTGTGCGCGAAATCCGCAAAGCACGTCGTGAACTCAAAGACCGCACAGTTGAACTCAACGTGCGCACAGAGATTGAAGTGCCTTCAGAGGTGGAGTCTGTGCTCCGCACTGAGGGTTTGATCTAAGCGGGGGCTTAGGTCAGGTGCTGGCTTGGTAGATCTCTTGTTGTCGCTCCACTGCGACGACGAACATTACTCAAGCTAGGTAGTGGTTGGCCAAAACACTAAAATGTTGGTTGTTGAGCCTGCCCTATCATCAGCACTTGGTTGTTGCTTGATCATTGATGTGTCCACCGTGGTTTAACCAGATTGGACGTTGTCGTTTGTCATGATCAACTGACGCCAGCACTCTTCTACCCATTTTTCATGGACCTTAAATAGCTCATGCACACAATCTTTTGGTCCGGTTTACCCAACATCAATCACTTGCCACAGCGATATATTGGCCCATATCAGCTGGGCCATTGGCTTGAGCAACAGGGTTATACCTATCAAGTGATTGACTTTATACAACAAGGTGCCAACACGCATATCGGTACTGATCGCTTGGTTGAACTCACAGAAAAGTTCATTGACGCGGATACCCTGGCAATTGGATTCAGTTCCACATTCTTTATATACGGTCGTGACGTACCTGTGTTTGTGTTGGATGCCATGCGCACCATACGAAGTCGCCATCCCAACATCAAGTTTGTGCTGGGTGGTAACATGGCCGAAAATATCACAGCAGATATCACCGAAAGGTTTGATGCTGTGGTCATAGGTCTAGGGGAAGACATCATGCTAGACTTGCTCAACTGGTATGCTGGTACAGGTCCAGAACCGCGTCGCAGAGTGATTCCTACCACACGTGCACGATACTACTATGGCGATGATGCCAACCGACGCTTTGACATACAGACCAATGCACATGTCTGGGCTGACAAAGACTGTATCTTGCCTGCTGAAGTGTTGCCCATAGAAGTATCTCGTGGTTGCATATTCCGCTGTCGTTTTTGCCAGTATCCCCTGCTGGGACGTAGCAAGCATGACTATACTCGCAGTATGGATTGCATACAAAACGAACTGATCAACAACTATGAACGCTGGGGTGTTACCAACTACTATCTCCTGGATGACACATTCAATGACACAGTGACCAAGGTAGAAGCCTGGGCCAACATGACGGCCCGTTTGCCATTTCGTATTCGTTGGGTCAGTTACATACGTGCTGATCTCTTGCATCGCTTTCCAGAAACCATTGCAATGATCAGAGATTCTGGTATTCAAGGTGCATTCTTTGGCATAGAGTCATTTGGACGAGAAGCCGCCCTGAGTGTGGGCAAGGGATGGAGTGCCAGTCATGCACAGGAATTCTTGCCTGAACTGATACATGAGCACTGGGATGATCAAATTGCTGTGCACATCAGCATGATTGCTGGCTTGCCCGGTGATACCAAACAAAGTCTCAATGCCACAGTGGATTGGTTTCATGACAACCACATCCACAGTTGGGACTTCAAGCCCTTGTGGATACTGCAACATCAAGATCAAAAGATCTTTTCCAGTGTGTTTTCTAGAGAAGCAGCCGCATATGGTTATACCTGGCCTGACAGTCAAGCACCTGCCAATTGGGTGAACCCCAAAACGGGTTGGACCTACAGCCTGGCAGAAACTGTGGCCGCGCAACTGAATAGTAGAAAAACAGCACTGCATCAAAACGACATATGGCTGGACATGAGTTTGAAAACCATTGGCATTGCTGATGCACATCTTAGGCCCAGCACAGCCACGGACCGTGCAGTGGCCGTGCGCAACACACAGCAATGGTACCAGGATTACTTTGATCGACTACAAGCACTATGACCGACTCATGCCCCGTATGTTCACGCCCTTTGGGCACAGAACGATTAGAAAAACATCATTTGGTACCCCGAACCTTTGGCGGCCGCTCAACAGAACTCATGCATGCCATTTGCCATAGAAAGATACATGCCACCTTCTCAGAGCGTGAACTAAAGAACTACTACAACACAGCTGACCGCATCTTGGAGCACGAGGACATGAAAACCTTTGTGAACTGGGTCAGCACAAAAGATTTGGACTTTTACATGGTATCCAGAGATTCTGGTGCAAGAAAATCCAAAAGAAGACGTTGACAGACCACACTAGTTGTGTTACACTTGAATGAACTACTACCCAGGACTCTAAAATGAATCGTATTGGTTTCTGTTGCAAATGGCTGAACGATCCTTCCGAATGCGGCGGCATGAAGGTGAATGCTGTGGACCGTGACTTAAATGGACGTTCGACCACCATGCGCTGGTTGCGTGAGCATGCTGATGAAGCTGAACAGCGCCAGTGGGACATCATGAACCACAATGCACGTGCGGCCCTGCTCATGGTAGAACGTGTGGGCAGTTTGCCCCCTCACCTGCGCATGGTACGTCTGGGCAGTGAAATGCTACAGGGCTACACAGAACCCAGTTGGATTGACTGGTGGCAACAGAAGGATGTGCAAGCTCATTGTGAGCGTATCTTTGCTCCTGTGGGTGCTCGAGCACGTGAACTGGGTGTGCGACTCAGTTTCCATCCTGGCCAGTTCTGTGTACTTGCGTCGGAAAGTGACGAGATCGTAGAACGAAGCATTCTGGAATTTGAGTATCATGCAGACATGGCACGTTGGATGGGCTATGGTGCTGGCTGGCATGATCACGGATTCAAGATCAATGTGCACTTGAGCGGCAAAGGTGGTCCAGACAAGTTCCTGCGCACTCTGGGCAGACTTAGCCCAGAAGCTCGCAACCTTATTAGTATAGAAAACGATGAAATGTCAAACGGTCTTGACGTCACTCTACAAGTGGCCACGCATGTGGCCTTGGTCCTGGACATTCATCATCATTGGATTAACTCAGGAGAATACATTGAAACAACTGATCCTCGTATTGAAAGCGTTATCGCTAGCTGGCGCGGTGTGCGTCCTGTGCTACACTATAGTGTATCACGGGAAGACTATCTTACAGGCCATGCCTGCGACCAACGTCCCGATCTTGGCACGTTGATCTCACAGGGCTACAAAAAGCAGAAACTGCGAGCACACAGTGATTTCTACTGGAATCGTGCTGTGAACGAGTGGGCGCACACATTTGGTGATCAATTTGACATACAGTGCGAAGCCAAGGGCAAGAACCTGGCCAGCCAAGCATTTGCCGCGGAGCGGCCATGATAGTGGGCGTCACAGGCACACGTTCAGGTATGAACCAGCATCAGTCACAACAAGTGACTCGGTTCTTACACGCGGCCTGGGATCCTGATGGGGCAAACGAACTGCATCACGGTGACTGTGTGGGTGTGGATGCAGAAACTGCTGGTATTGCACGTGACCTGGGCTACACCATTGTTTGCCACCCACCAGAAGTGGATGATCTACGTGCTTTCACACGCTATGATATCATTCATGATGCCGTCAGCTATTTTGCTCGCAATCGACGCATAGTACACGAGTGTGAAATACTGCTGGTTGTGCCCTTTCAAAACTCACATCAAACCTCAGGCGGCACTTGGTACACGCACGACTATGCTGTACGGTACAAGCGGCCTGTGTATGTTGTTTACCCTGGAGAACACAATGAGTGATCATATTCAACAACTGCTGGATCGTGAAGCCACGCTGGGCAACGAACGATACGCAATCCTAAAAGAAATCAAACAACTGCGCGGAGAAACTCCGCCCGAATGTTGGGGGCTTGATGACTGCTCTACACAAATACTGATCCACTGCCCGTGGCGTATAGACTGCGGCGACAACAACGAATAAGGAAACACTATGAAATTTGAAGAAATAGACAAAGACATAAACGATCTTTGGTTTACCAGTCCGCAGGCATTTGATGCTTACAAGCGTCCTGTACCTGTCAAATTCAGCATTGCTGACCAAGCAGGTACCATTGAAACGCTAGAAGGCCCGGTCAAGTATGACGCAGGATTTTACATAATGACAGGGCCCAAAGGCGAACAATATCCCATACCACCAGAGCGTTTCCGCACACTGTATGATGATCAGGGTGATGGCACTGCTAACCCTAAAAAGATTGTAAAACGTGCTAGACTGGCTGATCGCGACGGCACAGTGGACACCAGCTGGGGCGAAAAACTGCACTACTCAAACGGTGAAGACTATATCGTCAAGCATGGCCCAAATGACTATGGTGTGGTAAAGAAAGACATCTTTATGCAAACCTATGCGAGGGCATGATGGCCACACCTGTATTCCTGAGCGCACTACACTATGTTACAGGCCGTGTGCCACCTATCATTTCCGCTGAAATTGACGCAGAAATACGCGGCATCATTGACAGCAACTTTACTGCCACCACCAACTACAAGTACAGTCTTGCAGGCGAGATTGAGCATGAGTATCTACTGCCTCGTAGCGCGGCATCAATTGAGTTGCTGATGGCAGGGGCGGCCCAAGATTACTGGCGAGCAGTGGGGCGCGATGATCTGGCTGAACGCCGTCATTTCCTGCGCAGAGCAGCCGCCACCTTGAACAGTAAAGACCGTGATCTCTGGGTCAACTTCCAGCGCAAGCACGAGTACAATCCCTTGCATTTCCACGGTGGCCAGCTGAGTTTTGTTATCTGGCATCGCATACCCTATGATCTAGCAGAAGAACAAGCGTCAGCCAGCCATCGAGGTGCCAATCAGTCGGCAGGTCCGGGTACGTTTTCTTTTGC